>UEXL01000145.1_pt1 | contig 39307 bp, 47 predicted proteins | sample 1796671 | NCBI WGS metagenome assembly UEXL01 (sample SAMEA4772471, study PRJEB27181) | metagenome | reverse complement strand
GGATCTGGCTCAGGCCCTGTGCCGAAGTGTAGCTGCCTTGCAGGCCCTGGCTCTGTTTGCCCGCCGCAAGCTGCAGGTCGCCGGCAATCAGGGTGCCGGAGGCAGTGGCAAAACGAGTCAGGACGGTATTGAGCGGCCCGGCCGCGATGTTGTATTGCTGCTGGCCGGTTTCTGCCTGAGCAGAAAGGGGCAAGATCAGGGCGAGAGGGAAGGTCAGGCCCATGGCAAGGCGCAGTGTCATTGCTCGCAATGCGGGGCGGGCAGGTTGGTAACGGCTCACGGTCACTCCAGTGTTGTCAGGATGGTGGTGCCCCTTTTTTGTCGGGGCTTACTGACATATCGAACAGCGGGCGGGAAAGCGGAAAAGTTTTTTCGTTTTTCGGGTTAGTTTTTTTATCAGGGGCTGGAGGGATCGATATTGGTCCAGCCGGGCAGGGGCCGGGTGACTCGGATGGGCAGTGCGGATGCCAGCATATCCAGGGCCTGTTGTGGGTCGGTCAGCGGGAAGCCCCCGAACACACGTAGGTCGGCCACTGCGGGTGAAATATTTGTGTAACCATGCTGGTAGCGATTCAGTTCATCGACCAGTGCGTCCAGGCGAATATCGTCGGCTACCAGAATCCCTTTGTGCCAGGTTTCCCGTGCGGGGTCAGCGGGGCGAACTGGTTGCAGCGCGTCGGCGGAAAAACGGGTTTGCTGCTGCGGGTGCAGCACGTTTTTCTGCTGGGCCTGGTTGGTGATCTCTACCGCGCCGTCGTAAACCGCCAGGAACGTCGTGTCTGTTTCCCGGCGCACGGTGAAGCGGGTGCCCAGTGGCTGGAGCTGACCTTGCGGTGTAAACACCACTAGTGGCCGCGGGTCCGCCTTGCCGGTTTCAATCAGCACTTCGCCCTGTATTAAGTGGATTTGCCGTTGCGGGCCGCTCAGAAGGGTATCGATGGCGCTGTTGGTGTTCAGCCACAGGCGGCTGCCGTCGGCCAGTTCCAAGGCGCGGATTTCGCCTGTGCCGGTGCGGTACTGCGCGTTCCAGCTTGTCACCAGGAGAGGTAGCGGTGTCTGTCGCCAACTCACCCAGCCCAGGCCGCCGGTGCCCATGGCCAGCGCCAGGCCGGTAATGACACTGCGGCGCTGAATGCGGTTGTGGCGTGCCTGTTTCAACGTGGCTTCGGCGTGTGCCGGGTGGGTGGCGGCGCTGGCGGTGCTGAACTGTTGCTCAATGCGCTCCACCATCTGCCAGCCGCGCAGGTGGTCCGGGTGCTGCCGGAGCCATTGCTGCCAACGCAGTGTGTCGCTGTCGACGGCCTGCCCGGAGCGCATCAGGGCAAACCAGTCGGCGGCGTCACTGAGAATCTGCTGATCGATGTGCGTCGCACTGCTCATGGTTGGGCGGCCATATCGGTACCTTCCAACCGGGCCTGCAGGCGCAGGCAGGCCAGCATGCTCTTGGCGAGATAGTTGCGCACGGTACGCTCGGATACACCCAGCTGTGTGGCGATTTCCTTGCCGCTGAGGCCATGCACCATGGACTGGATAAAGGCATGGGCCACCGCGTCGGGTAAGCGGCGCAGCATGGTATCGACTTCCACCAGGGCCTCCATGGCGGCGGTCTGTTGTTCGGCGGAGGGCCTTTGTGGCTCGGGAAGGTGGAGCAGGGTGTCCAACCAAGCCTGTTCGATTTCCCGGCGGCGCCACAGGTCAACGCATAGGCCGCGGGCCATGCGGCTCAGGTAGGCGCGGGCGGTGTGATGGTTCAAGTGGCGGGGTTTGGTGAGCAGGCGAATAAAGGCGTCGTGGGCCAGGTCGGCGGCATCATCACGGCCGTCAGACGCCGCTGCAACATGCAATGCAGCCAACTGTGGTAGTCGGTATACAGCGTTTCCACTGACAGGGATTCCTGCGCCACCCCGGACATGATCCCGCCCCCAGCGTTGTTCTGTAAAGAATGAATGTCGAATACTATTTGAGAATGGATATCATTACAATAATGAGAATGAAACGCATAGTGTGACGCTTGCCCCAGTCTTCGTGTTTCTTTGAGAAAAAAAGTCACCATCGATGAGCGTTATTCGTCTTCTATAGAGACAAGGAAAAATGCGCGATGCAGAAGGAGCTGAGGATGGAAGGTAAAGGCATGGAGCAAGTCCCGGCCGCCAAGAGCGATGAGCAATGGTTGACCGGGGCGGGGTTGAAAGCCACGTTGCCGCGGGTGCGTATTCTGCAACACCTGAAGGCCGCCCACGATGAGCAGCGCCATCTGGGTGCGGAAGAAATCTATGCTCGGTTATATCAGGCGGGAGAAAGAATCGGTATTTCAACCATTTATCGGGTTTTGCTGAATCTGGAGCAAGTTGGGCTGGTAACCCGTCACCAGTTTTCTCAGGGTGCGGTGAGCCGGTGTGTGTACGAGCTGTCATTCGGTGAGCGCCACGATCATATGGTGTGTGTGGAAACAGAGAGGGTGATTGAATTTCGTGACGCGGTGATTGAGGCGCGGCAAGAACAAATTGCAAAGGCCCACGGCTATGAGGTTATCGGCCGGGAGCTGGTTATTCGGGTGCGCCGTATCACCCCGTAGCCGGCAGCGCTTGGCGCTTGTCAGACCAGCGGTCAGTCCTTGCCTTGTGCTTGCCCGGCTGGGTGGGTACAACCATAGAAAGTCCAGATGGGAGGCACGGTGCGAGATACCACGCAAGACAGCCATGATGACAATAACAGCGACAACCATCGCGAAGAGGCGTCGCGCTCGCCAATACAGCGTGTGCTGGAAAAGGAAAAGCTCATGCTGTTGGCGTTGGTGGCTCTGGTCGCGGGCGCGTTGATGCTGGGCTTCTTTGCGCACTCGGAAGGGATCGAGGCGCGCACGGCCTTGAAAGATATCCAGTTAACCCTGACCCAGGCGGCAAATTCCCTGTAGTGACAGTGTCGCTGCCGTCACCCCCCCATCCCTGCTGTGCAGCGTAGCGCGTTTTCGCTCGTTCCGGGCAGCAAGGCCGGGATGTTTCCCGACCAGTTCCTTTTAGATTGGATTACCCCGAATACCCTGCACGTTGCCGAACGCTCGATGCCGGATGCCTGACGCAAAACCATATAACCTGAATGGCTGTCGCTATTGCGGTACATCATTTGAGAGATCTTCAGCGAACCGGGTAATACGTTTTACCAAGAGAGCATAGGGGCCAAGGTTTTTCAGGTTTGGATTGTTAGCCGCCGATGGCCATACGCACCGTTTCTGTAGTGGTGATTTGTGCCGTATCGTAGACCTGCCGACGGCGTTTCGGATCCATCATGTTGTAACCGAACGCGGTCAGATCCTGCGCATTGGGTTCGATGCGAATCACGCGCTTGCCGCTTTTTTCCAGTAGTGCCACTTCCCGATCTACGATGCCGGTCATGTAGCGTCGTACTTGCCGTTCTATTTTGATCAAGGGCGAGCGAGGGTGATCCGGTTGGCTGGAGGCCATGGGGGCCAGCACGATCACTTCGTCCACCGCGCTGTCGGCTAGCAGGTCGGCGGAGGTGGGCGAGGCGACGCCGCCATCAATGTAGGTGCGGTCGGCCACGGTGACCGGCGGACACCAGAATGGCACCCCATAGGATGCGCACACCGCGTCGGCAATGGTGGCGCTGGGCGCGCCGCCCTTGCCGAAAGGAATCCGTTTGCCGCTGTCTGTGTCCCACCGCCATGATCCAGGTGGCCGGGTGGTTGACCCAGTCCTTGCCGGCGGTGGCGGTATTGACCAGCTGACGGAAGGGGGCCATGTCGAACTGCCCGCGTGGCAGCAGCCCGCAGATCGCTGTCAGCGGCGAAATCTCTCCGCGCAATCCTTTCAGTGCCAGTTTGGCGCCGGTAAACCGGGCCCCGGGCAAGGGCGGTAGTGCGCCGCCGGTATCGGTGTCGTGGTCCCATTGGCAGTGGTCGCTGGTGCCTTGTTGGCAGTCGCGCAATTGGGCCACGGACACGCCGCTACCCAGCAGGGTGGCGAGCACGGCACCGGCGGAGGTACCTACCAGAATGTCCGCATCGCGGGCGTCCCAGTTCAGTTGCTGTTGCAGATGGTGAAGAGCAGCAATGGACCAGGCGCCGCCGGCGACGCCACCACAGCCGATGACCAAAGCCCGGCGTGGTGAAGATGAAGAGGCAGAATCAGCCATGATCAGAATACCTCTTGGGCGGCAGGGGTGAGGGTGTAATTGTCAGCGTCGAACGTTTTCAACAGCCGTTGCATTTCCAGGGTGCTCCAGGGGAAGCCGACGCTGTTCAAGCCGTTCTTGTCCAGGTAGTAACTGGAGCAACCGCCGGTGTTCCAGACGGTACCCTGCAAGTCTTTCTGAACCTTGCGGTTGTATTGTTGCTGCACGTCGGCTTTCACTTCAATGCGGCTGAGTTGTTGTTCGCGCATGGTTGTCAGGGTGCTGACGATGTAGTTGATCTGCGCTTCGATGACGATAAAGGCGGAGTTATGGCCGATGCCCAGATTGGGGCCGAGCACCATGAAGGCATTGGGCAGGCCATTGATGCTGGTGCCCCGGTAGGCCTGCATGCCGTCTTCCCACATCTGGCTGAGTGACTCGCCGGCATCATTGAAGATATGGTTGGCAATGGGCGGTTCAGTGACAAAAAAACCGGTGCCGAGAATCACCGTGTCCACCTCGCATTCGCTGCCATCCTGGCCAATCAGCGTGTTGCCGCGAACCTCTTTCAGGCCGGTGTGAAAGACATCCACGTTGGGCTGGTTCAGGGTCGGGTAGTTGTTGCTCATCAGCACGCGTTTGCAGCCGAGGGTGTAATCCGGGGTGAGCTTGGCGCGCAGAGCCGGGTCCTTGATGGCCACTTTCAGGTGCGCGAGCCCGAGCTTCTGGATTTGCCGCAGGAGGGCCGGGCGCCGGAAGCCGATACCGAAGGTTTCAAAGCCACCGTAGAGCATCTTGCGCCAGGCGCTCAGGGTGAACGGCAGGCGGAAGAAGTTTTCCTCGATCTTGGGAATGCTGTGATCCGGCTTGGGCAGCACCCATTGCGGGGTGCGCTGGAACAAGGTCAGGTGTTGGGTTTTCGGCTGTATTTCCGGGACGAACTGAATCGCCGAGGCACCGGTGCCCACCACCGCCACGCGCTCGCCGGTCAGGTTGTGGTCGTGGTCCCAGCGTGAGGAATGAAACAGCTTGCCCGCGAAGTTTTCCAGGCCGGGAATCGCCGGAATAATCGGTTCGTGCAGGTAACCGGAGCAGGCCACCACGGTGCGGGCCCGATACAGCTGGTCGCCGGTTTGCACTTCCCACAGGTTCTGGTTCTCGCGCCATTGCGCCCGTTCTACTGCCTGGTTGAAACGAATCGACGCAGGAATGTCGTAACGCTCAGCCGTATCGCGGACGTAATCGAGAATCTCCGCCTGGCCAGCAAAGGCCCGGGTCCAGTCCGGTTTCTGGGCGAAGGAATAGGAATACAGCGCCGAGGGTACATCGCAGGCGCAGCCCGGGTAGGTATTGTCCCGCCAGGTACCGCCCAGGTCAGCGGCTTTTTCCAGGATCACAAAGTTATCGAACCCGGCTTCCTTGAGGCGAATGCCCAGGCCGATGCCACTGATGCCGGCACCGACAATCAGGGTGTCATAAATCGGAGTGTTGGCTTGCTGTGTCATGGTCGGTCCGTGGTTACTGGTTCGGTTGAGGGCTGAAGAAATCCATCGCCCGGTTGGTCAGATTCAGGTTGGCCACCTGTTTGGCCAGGCTGTAGATATCCGGGTAAATCACTCGGGCGCCGCCCTTGCGGAAGGTGTTGTAAATCCGTTCAGCCAGCACCTCCGGTTTGCCCGTGGGGATAAAGCGAGACGCGGGCCCTTTTTTGACTTGGTTGCGGGCGTGATTTTCCAAGCCGGAATAGATTGGGCCGGGGTAGACGGTGATCACGCTGACGCCCTGCTTTTTCAAGTCCAGCCGGGCAATTTCCGATGCCAGGCCGATACCTGCCTTGGCGCCGCCGTAATAGCTGCAGCCGCGAATCGGTACCGGCCGGCCATGCTGGCCACATTGATGACGCAGCCGTGGCGGGCGTCCACCATGGCGGGCAGGGCCAGGTCCATCAGCCGCATGGGCGCGGTGAAGTTGATATCCAGTAGGCGTTTGCCTTTTCCCAGCCGGTGCCGGTAATGCTGATGATGTCCATGATGCCGGCGCAGTTGACCAGCACGTCCACCGGCCCGCAGCGGTCCTCCAGCGATTGCCACCAGGCGGGCAGGGCCTCGATATCGGTCAGGTCGCAGGTTTCTGGATGGGCGTTGTGTTGCTCGGCGACCACAGCCAGCGCTTCGGCATTCAGGTCCACGAGGGTGATGCGGGCCTCGGGATGATGCTGACGAAACTGGCCGGCGAGCTGGCCGCCGATGGCGCCGGCACCGCCGGTAATCAGGATATGGGTTGGGTTCATGCTTGTTGCCCTTGGTGGTTGTGATTGGCAATGGCGAGCCAGCAGGCGTCCCGTGCCTGTTTCAGGTCGTCGTCGCTGAGTGTCAGGTAGCCCAGCCGTTCCGCTTTGAACACGCCCACAAAGGCGCCCCAGAACAGGGCGATGGCCAGGTCCGGTTTCATGTGATCGCAGAGCAGCCGGGTGCGTTGGCCGATGATCACCATCATGCCCAGGGGAATCAGCAGGGCCTGTTCCTGGCGCCGGCTTTCGTCGGTGAGGTAGCTATGGTGGTCCTGCATTTCCAGAAACTGGAAGGCGTCGGGTTCCTCCCGCGCAAACGCGGTGAGCCGTGCCCAGAGGGTATCGAACAAGGCGCGGGACGGGTGCATCAGGTCCAAGTCCGAAAGCAGCCTTTCCTGAAGGTGCTTCTTGGTGTCCTGGAACACCGCATTGATCAGCGCTTGTTTGTTATCAAAGTATCGATACAGGGTGCCCACGCCAACGCCTGCTTCGGTCGCAATCGGCGGAACCGGAGTGCCGTGGAGCCCGTGTTCGGCAAATACGCTCAGTGCCGCCCGGACAATTTGCTCCCGTTTACGGGACTCTTTGCCAAGGGCGCTGGCGGAGGAGACGTTAGCCATTATTGAACTCGCACAGACAGTGAATGAATAATCATTCCGTTAATGTGCCATTGAATGATGTATTGGTGAAGGGCGTGTTTCGGTTAAATGGGGACAAATGACAGGCGCAAGCGGCGAGCTTCTAGCGCTTCGTTGTTGATCCAATGAATGCCTTGGCGATCATGTGCTAGAAGCTAGAAGCTAGAAGCTAGAATCTAGAAGCTAGAAGCTAGAAGCTAGAAGCTAAATCAGCCCCTTCTCCCGGGCGGCGTGCTCGGTGAGTTCGGCTACCAGGGTAACCGGGCGGGCGTAGGAGCGGTCGTAGTGGGCCTGGGACAGGGCGTGACATTCGGCGCTAATCTGGTCGTACAGCTGGCGCGGGGTCATTGCCTCGGTGGGGGGCAGGGCGCGCAGGCCGAAATGCTCGTAGGGGATCATCTTGGAGCCAGCGGCTTTGAGCAGCTCTGGTATCCAGCCCTGGGGGCGAGCTGGGTCTGGTAGCGCAGATTCTGGAAATCCAGCTCGGTGGCCAGGCGGTCGGCGTCGGCTACCACAAAATAGTTGTCCACCACCTGGCACAGCAACAGGTTCAGGCGTCGCCAGACAATGCTTTTCCTTGTTGGTGTAGCCATTCCAGTGCACTACCTCGTGGCTGAAACGGCGACAGCCACGGCAGACTGTGTCACCGAAAACGGTGGAACAGACGCCAATACAGGGGTGTGGATTCGATTTACTGCCATGGCGAAATCCTAACAGAAAACCCGGGCGCTGGGAGAGCCGCGTCGGTCGGTTGCCGGTAATTTGAGCGCTTGTCCGACACGCCGCAGGCACCGGGCGCCATGGCCTGTGGGCCGGGCGCCTGCGCTTGAGCAATGCGGGCAAATCGGCCATAGTTGGGCGTTCAAAATTGCTTTATGTTGCACGCAATAATAAACAGGGCCGATCTGGACGAACTGGATACGGCAACGCTGGAGAATAATAATGCGATTGGCTGTGCTGCTGGCGGCTTGCCTTTGGGCTCTTTCGGGTTGTTCCGGAGTGGGATGGGGATTCCTTCCACGCCGGGGGCCTTTCTGGATGCGCCAAAGGGCAAAACCTTTGCCCCCATGGATACGCTCGATCCGCGTAATGCCATGGTCTACATCTACCGTCCGATTACCCGCTGGGGCTATGAAGAAGTTCAGGCGCCGGTATTTTTCATGGACTCCTCCCAACTGTTCGGCCTGAAGGCCGGGGCCTATGAATGGCTGGAGTTGCCAGCTGGCACCCATGATTTATGCCCGCCGCCCGCTCAGTGTGCTGTACCTGAAGATGGTGTTTGAGATGCCGCTGAAGGTGGATGGTGGCCAGGAATACTTCTTCCGTTATTCGGAAACCCGTCCGCTGGACATGGAAGAGCTGGTCGCCAACCCGGAAGACTATCAGCAGGCCGGGCCACTGCAGCAGGTGCCCCGTGCGCTGGCGTTGCGGGAAATTGCCGATCTGCGGCTGGATGAGCCGGGGGTGTATTACGGTGGCGATGACGTGAAAAAGAAGCGTTGGGCGCCGTTTTATACTTATTCGACGGAATAAAAGCAGCTATGAGCTACGAGCTTCTAGTGGCTAGGTGAAAAGTAAAAAGCCCCGAACGTTCGGGGCTTTTTACTTTTGGGCGGCTGTTTCATTCCTGTCCTGGGCTATCTTGCTGCTCGTAGCTCGTAGCTCGTAGCTAGGTCGCTAGTCGCTCCGTCAGTCGCCGCTTGGTCTGCAGCAACCGCTTCCACTGCTCCACATATTCCGGCAAGGCGGGGAGGTCAGGTTCATGCCGGTCATTTCCTGCACGGTCTGGGGGCTGACAGATTTGCCGCCGTAGACGTTGGCAACACGCAGCAGGGCGTGGGTGTGCAGTTTGCGCTGGGACTCGAAGCGCTGGTCGTAGTACACGTACTTGTCGTCCCAGCCGAGAATCCGGGTGTGTACCTGGAATTGCTGATAGGGGCGCAGTTCGCGGATATAGGCAATTTCGGTATTGGCGACCACGCCATTGCAGCGGGCTTCGAGCATGCGGTTGAGCAGGCCGGTGACCACCGCGTGTTCCAGCCGGCTGCGGTCCATGAACTTCAGGTATTTGGCATTGTTCAGATGCATGTTCAGGTCGATATCCAGCAGGCCCACCCGGAATTCCATGGTGACCACATCAAACAGCTGGTGCGTAGGCGGCCGTTTACGGCGGCGCGCTGCGCTGATCAGTTCAAGCATCCGATCTCCCTATGCCACGGTTATTACCGCAGCCCCATTTATTATCGTTGGTAAGTGTGGACAGAAAAACGCCGTTCAGTATAACGGCACTGGAACCGGTTCACACTATTTGCGGGATCGGCGTGACAGCTTTTACGTTCCCGCTATACCTGGGCCAGATGCAGGCTGAACAGGTTTTGTGGGTCGGTCCAGCAGCTTAGCGGGGTGAAGCCGGCGGCGACCAGTTCGGCACTGAAGCTTTCCACGGTGAATTTATAGGAATTTTCGGTGTGGATGCGGGTGCCGCTTTTCAGGGTCAGGGTGCGTTCACCCAGCTGGATGTGTTGATCGCCAGGCACTCCAGGTGCATTTCGATGCGCTGCCGGGCGGCATTGTAGAACGCCACATGCTGCATGTTGTCGGTATCGAACTGGCAGCCCAGTTCCCGGTTCAGGTGGTGCAGGGCGTTCAGGTTGAAGGCTGCAGTAAGTCCTCCGCATCGTTATAGGCCGCATTCAGTCGTGTATCGGGTTTTGGTCGGCGCCGATCAGCAGGGCGCCACCGGGGCCGGCCAGCGTGCGCAGGCCCTTGAGGAAATCGGCGCGGGCGGCGGGTTCAAAATTGCCAATGGTGGAGCCGGGAAAAACACCACCCGGCCCGATTCTGCCAGGGCTTGGGGCATGGCCATGGCCTGGCAGTAATCGGCGCACACGGCGCTGATGTGCACGTCGGGAAAGTCATGAGCCAGTTGGTGAGAGGCACCGAGCAAGCACTCGCGGGAAATTTCCAGTGGCATGTAGTGGCGGGGCTGCCAGGCATCCAACAGTAGTCGGACTTTTTCACAGCTTCCGGCACCGGGCTCGGCAATGGTTTGTGGTTGATTGAGTCGTGCCTGGATTTCTTCAGCGTAGTTGGTGAGCAGCGAGGTTTCAGTACGGGTGGGGTAGTACTCCGGGGTGCGGGTGATGCGGTCAAACAGGGCAGACCCGCTTCATCGTAAAAATATTTGGGGTGCAGGGACGGATTGGGCGCACAAAGAGACTGGCTGACTTCGGCCAGCATATCGGTGGCCGGCGGGTACAGGTCGTAAAACGTCAGATTCGGGCAAAGCTGCTGGTGGTTCAACGGGATGTGTTGATGCTTCATCTTAGCCTCTGCAAGAAGTCGGAGGGGGTGTGCCTGTCAGCCATCATTGGCCCTCTTGTCACAGGCGAGCCGAATGCCGCTGAACTGCCAGCGATGATGAGGGTAAAAAAAGTTGCGGTAACTGGCGCGCAGGTGGCTGGCGCTGCTGGCACACGAGCCACCGCGTAGCACCATCTGATTGCACATGAACTTGCCGTTGTACTCGCCCACGGCACCGCTGGCGGTTTGAAAGCCCGGGTAGGGCAGGTAGGCGCTGGCGGTCCATTCCCAGACATCGCCGAATAGATGAGCCAGGGCCGTGCCGTGGGCGCCGCCGGGTTGGAACTGGCTATTATTGGGCTGGAAGTCGGCAAAGGTGCCGGTGATTGCCTGGTTGTGGGCGGCGTGTTCCCACTCCTGCTCCGTGGGCAGGCGCTTGCCCGCCCAGCGGGCATAGGCGTCGGCTTCGTAGTAATTCACATGGGCCAGGATCTGGTTGTCGTGGAGCGGTTGCTGGCCGGCCAGAGTGAAGTGGTGGGTCAGGCCCGAGTTCCAGTACAGCGGGCGTTCGATCTGTTCCTGTTGGACCCAGCTCCAACCGTCGGAAAGCCATAGTTCCGGTGTGCGGTAGCCGCCATCCAGAATAAAAGCGCGAAACTCTCCCTGAGTAACGGGGCGGTTGGCCAGCTGGAACGGTTCCAGCCACGCCTTGTGGCGGGGCGTTTCATTATCGAACGCAAAGCCACCCCGAGCGCCAATCTCCACCAGTCCGCCCTCGAAACCCTGAAACGTCAGGGACGGCGTGTCTCCTGATATTTGCACGGGCCAGGTGATGGCTGGAGACAGCGGGTTGAAGGAGAGGCTGTATTTCAGGTCGGTGAGCAGCAGTTCCTGATGTTGCTGTTCGTGGTTGAGGCCCAGCTGTACCAGCGAATTGAGGCTATCGGTGCGCGCCAGCAAATCGGCCATGGCGGCATCCACCTGATGGCGCCAGGCCATCACGTCTTCGTTGGTGGGGCGCGAGAGTAGATGGCGCTGAGGGCGCGGGTATTGCTCACCGATGCCGTTGTAGTAGCTGTTGAACAGGTATTCGAACGCGGGATTGGCGGGGCGATAATCCGGCAGGTGGGGCTTGAGCAGAAACGTTTCGAAGAACCAGGTGGTGTGCGCCAGGTGCCAGCGGGGCGGGCTGGTTTCCGGGCAGGCTTGCAGGCCCATGTCTTCGGCGAGCAGGGGCTCGCATAATTGCTCGCTGAATTGCCGGATGCGCCGGTACTGATCGGCGAGCCAGGTGGTATCGTCCTGTCTGACGGTGTCGGGCAAGGCTTTCCCTCCCATGCCATGGGCAACGTGCAATCCTGATGACTGCAATGACGCAATCTCACCTTAAAGCAGTCCCGGTTTGAGCGAAAGCAACAATGAGACGCTTGGCCGGGCTGGGTATACTCCGGGTAACGTTTATGGGCCCGTTACCTTTCTACCTTTCACAAGAAGGAGAGCATATGAATATTACCGATAAAGTGGCCGTAATTACGGGCGGTGCCTCAGGCCTGGGGCAAGCGACTGCAGAAGCGATTGTTGCCAAGGGCGGCAAGGTCATGATTTTTGATCGTGACGATAAACGCGGCCCGGAAGTGGCGGCCCAGCTGGGTGACAATGCGGCATTCACTCAAACCGATGTGACCGACGAAGCGTCTGTGAAAGCGGCGGTGGATGCCACCGTAGCCAAGTTTGGTGCTATCCACGTGTGCGTGAACTGTGCGGGTGTGGGTTCTGCCATGAAGACCGTGGGCCGTGAGAACAAGCCCCACGATTTGGGTGTGTTTAACATGGTGGTGCAGATCAACCTGATCGGTACCTTCAATGTGGCGCGCCTGGCGGCGGCGGCCATGGCCGAGAACGAGCCGGGTGAAGACAACGAGCGTGGCCTGATTGTGAATACCGCCTCGGTAGCGGCTTTTGATGGTCAGGTCGGCCAGGTAGCCTATGCGGCGACTAAAGGCGGCGTGGTCGGCATGACACTGCCCATCGCCCGTGATCTGGCGCCGCTGGGTATTCGTTGCAACACCATCGCCCCGGGGATTTTTAACACCCCGCTGATGAATGCAGCCCCGGACAAGGTGAAGCAGCCGCTGATCGAAATGACCCAGTTCCCGAAACGCCTGGGCCACCCGCAGGAATACGGGCAGCTGGTGTGCCACATGATCGAGAACACATTCCTCAACGGTGAAACCATCCGTATCGATGGTGGTATCCGCATGCAGCCTCGCTAAGGCCGCTGCGATCGACTAGCTGCGAGCGATGAGTGAAAAGAAAAAGCCCCGGGAACCCGGGGCTTTTTGCTGTCTACGAGCCGCTGTAGGAGGAGCGTCGCGGGCGGCGCGATAAAAACCAAGATCAAAATTTCCACCCCAGAGAGCAGAAAGTTCACCGAGTACAAGACAGGCTTTGCTCTCCCTCGCAGCGAGTGACTGGTCGCTCGATGTTGTTTTTTACCCCACCAACTCATAACACGGCTGATAGTGGCTGCCCGGCAGTTTCATGCGCTGTTGTTCTACAAACGCTTTGAGCAGTTCATCCAGATGCGTCATCAGCGCGTTGGGGGCGTGCAGTTTGTAGGGACCGTGTTGTTCGATAGCGTGGATACCATATTCCTTTACGTTCCCGGCGACGATGCCGGAGAAGGCGCGGCGCAGGTTGGCCGCCAGTTCGTGCACCGGTTGATCCGTGTCCAGGTTCAGTGCGGCCATGGCCTCGTGGGTGGGCAGGAACGGGTGCTGGAATGCCAGTGGTACGTTAAGGCGCCAGTTAAAATAGAACGCATCGTCGTTATCCCGGCGGAACAGGGTCAGACGGTCGATGCCGTGGCACATGGCCAGGGCGACGGCTTCCGGGTCGTCGATGATGATCTGGTAGCGCTCTGCCGCCTTGTCGCCCAGGGTATAACGAATAAAGGCATCTACCTGGCGGAAGTAGTCGGCACTGCTGGCCGGACCCGTGAGTACCATGGGCAATGGAATGTCCGCATTGTCCGGGTGCAACAGGACGCCGAGCAAATAGAGAATTTCTTCGGTGGTGCCGACCCCGCCGGGAAACACGATGATGCCGTGGCCCAGGCGCAGAAACGCTTCCAGCCGCTTTTCGATATCCGGCATGATCACCAGTTCGTTAACAATGGGGTTGGGCGCTTCGGCGGCAATAATGCCGGGCTCAGAAATGCCCAGATAGCGGCCTTCTTTCCCGTTGTTTGGCGTGGGCCACATGGGCGCCTTTCATCGGGCCTTTCATGGCGCCGGGGCCACCCGGTGCAGATATCCTTGTGCCGCAGGCCAAGCTGGTAGCCCACGCTTTTGCTGTAATCGTATTCATGGCGGGAGATGCTGTGCCCGCCCCAGCAGACCACCAGGTTCGGTGATGCTCCGGCTTTCAGCACCCCGGCGTTGCGCAGAATATGGAACACAGCATTGGTAATGCCTTCGCTGTTGTTCAGGTCGAAACGGTCGTTGTTCTGGATCTCGTTGGCTACGTAGACGATATCGCGCAATACGGCGGACAAGTGCTCGCGGATACCGCGAATCATGCGTCCGTCCACGAAGGCGCCGGCCGGGGCGTTGTCCAGCTTGAGGCGTAGCCCCGGTCTTCCTGAATCACTTCGATGTCGAAGTCGTGGTAGGTCTCCAGCACCTCGCGGCTGTCATCGGTGGGGGTGCCGCAGTTCAGCACCGCCAGTGCGCAGCGGCGCAGCAGGTCATGCAAGCCGCTGCCGGAGGTATCGCGCAGGCGCTCCACTTCATGTTGGCTGAGTACTTCAAGGCTGCCTTCCGGCGCCACAATGGTCGATACCGTTTCGGTCATAAGGTCGGTCCGTCGCAAATCGTCAGAGTTGTTGAATACCGGTATTGGGTTCTTGTTCAGTGTTCTCTTTCTGGGAGAGTACCGTAGTCCGGGTGAGAAAGGAGTGTTGGGGGGTGAGGGAGCCGCTTTCAAGCATGGCGCCACTGGCCGTCCGCCCGTCGGCGGGCCGGCATTTTTACATTTCGCTTGGGAACGACAGGCCGACACGTGCGTCCGATTTAACATCAAGGGTGGCCTTCGCGGTATAGGCTTGGCCGTCTGTTATGTTGATATGGGGCAACGCATTGTCATGAAGTTGTCGTCATTATTGGCCAGACTTGATCAGTTTCGGGGCCGCTGAACAGGCCTCAGCAGAGAGTGAGACTCAGGAGCAAACCATGTTGCTCAAATATTTGAACCAACTGGAACAAGCCGTTAAAGCGGCGTCCGAGCACCCGGATTCGGTCACAGTGACCCGTTGCGCCGATTGTGTGGCCACGCTGGATGCCTACCTGGATGCGCAAATGGAACCGGTGCAGCGCCGCGGCCGGGAATTGATGGATGGGCTGATCCCGGCGCATCTGCATAACCGGGTTTGTTCGCGGCTGCACTAGGAACGCGAGACGCTGCACGCCACAGGCGCCAACGCGAATGATGTGTTGCCAGCATTTCAAACGTAGGGCGCCGCGGATTGAGGTAAATGTTGGATTACGCCTTTCAGGCTAATTCAACCTACGTGTCGACCCGCCTATAGAGGTTCGGCGCGGGGTGAGGTACGCCAACTTACCTCCGGTCTTTCCACGTGTTGTTGCTTGAGGCGTGCAGCGTGCCGCGCCTCCTGTCACATTCTGTTTCGCTGGCTATGCAGGGCCTTGTCCCGTTCCTCCGGGAATAAGTCTGGTTGTTGGGGGGCTTTCAGGTCGCGTAGCGGGCGCCGATGCCCAGCAGGCGGGCAGGGCCTTCGCGCCGCTCCCAAAGCTGGCGAAACAGGGCCTCGAAATGGGCGGCATCCAGGTCGTTGCCGGCCTTGTCGCAGCTCATGCTGACAAAATCCTGATACTTCACCTTGGCGGTCAGCCCGCTGATCAGGTAGTGCTGATCCAGTTTGGCAAACCGTTCCTTCAGCTTTTCGATCAAGCCATCCAACTCCCTGAGCCAGTCCGTCAGGGTGGGTTGGTCCTTGTCGTAGGTGCGTTCCACCGATACCGATTTGCGCCGCCGGCCGGTCTGGATCGGGCGGCTGTCTTCGCCGCGGCACAGGTGATAAAGCCGCTCGCCAAAACTGCCAAAGTGCTGGCCCAGCTCCAGCCGGCTCAGCTGTTGCAGGTCGCCGCAGGTTTTCAGGTTCAGGCCGGCCATGCGCTCACCGGTGACCCGGCCCACCCCGGAAATTTTTCACCGGCAGGGCGGCCACAAATTCCTCGACCTGGGCCGGGGGAATCACAAACAGCCCGTCGGGCTTGCGCCAGTCGCTGGCCACCTTGGCCAGAAATTTGTTGGGGGCGACGCCGGCGGACACGGTAATGCCCACTTCCCGGCGAACGTCCTGGCGTAATGCCTGGGCAATCCGGGTGGCGCTATTATCGAATTGATCGCTGGCGCTTACGTCCAAGAAGGCCTCGTCCAGTGACAGAGGCTCGATCAGGCTTGTATAACGACGAAAAATGTCATGGATCTGGGCGGAAACTTTGCGGTATTTGTCAAAGTTCGGAGGCACAATAACCAGTTCCGGGCAGCGCCGCAGGGCCTGGGAGGATGCCATGGCCGAATGCACGCCAAATTGCCGGGCCGGGTAATTGCAGGTGGCAATCACGCCGCGCCGGTGCGGGTCGCCGCCCACAGCCACCGGGCGGCCGCGCAGGCTGGGGTCGTCACGCATTTCCACGGCGGCGTAAAAGCAGTCGCAGTCCACGTGGATAATTTTGCGCGATGCAGGCGCCATGGAGGGCGTCATGGAATGTGCCATGATGGGCTCGGGTAAGCGTTCACGTGTTGGCGCGGCTGTTGCAGGCCAGAGATACAGCGGCGTGCGTCAGACAAACCGGACGACCCCATGGCCATTGCGCCGGGCAGCGGTACCAAAAGGGTGCCATAAGGAGAGTGTACCATCGCCATTACCGAGAACCGCACACCGCAGGTGCTGATTGTTGGTGCGGGCCCCACCGGGCTGGCACTGGGTATCGGGTTGCGCCGTCATGGCATCAACTGTTGCATCATCGATCGTCTGGCGGCGCCGTCGCCGTATTCGCGGGCGCTGGGCCTGCATGCCCGCTCGCTGGAAATTTTCGATGCGCTGGACGTGCTGGCACCGATCCGCAAGGCATCGCGACGGCTCAAGGCCGTGTCGGTCTATGGCGATAAAGGCTTTCTTTTCGAGCTGGATCTCACCACCCTGAAAGCGCCGTACCCGTGGGTGCTCAGTTGCCCGCAATCCGAGGTGGAGGCGGTGCTGATCGACCGTTACCGAATGCTGGGCGGCGAATTGATTCGCAGTGCCGAACTGCTGGATTTCCGCCAGGATGGTAGCGGCGTGCAGGCACGTATCCGTCAGGGAAGCGGAGGTGCAGACATTGAGTGCCGAGTTGCTGGTGGGGGCCGATGGGGTGGGCTCCACTGTGCGTGAGCAGCTTGGCATCGGCTTCAAGGGAGTGGATCACAGCGAACATTTTTTGCTGGCGGATGTGCCTTGGGACGCGCCCTGGCGCGATGATCACTCCCATGGTTTCCTGCAGGAAGAAGGCCTGCTGCTGGCCTTGCCCCTGCCGCAGGGCTGGCGGCTGATCATGGCCCGCAGTGAGCCCCCCGAAGCACCATTAAGCCTGGCGCCCTTTGTTGAGCGGTTAACCTCCATTCTCGGTGAGGCGCCGGCGCTGGGGGAGCCCCAGTGGCTCAGCCAATTTTCCGTGCAGCGCCGGCTGGCACAGCATTTTCGGCGCAACCGGGTGTTTTTGGCCGGTGATGCGGCCCACGTACAAAGTCCGTTAGGTGCCCAGGGAATGAACACCGGCTTGGCCGATGCATTTAATCTGAGCTGGAAATTGGCGTTCTACCTCAAAGGGTTTGGGCAGGGAGGCCTGCTGGACAGCTACGAGCAGGAACGTCGCCCGGTGGCAGAGAAAATGCTGTATGGCGTGGACATGCTGTCGCGGGCGTCATTGGTGAAGCTACCACTGCTGCGGCGTAGCCGCGATTCATTGCTGAAACTGGCGGGTAGCCGCCCCAATATTTCCAGCCGCATTTTTGCGCACGGCCAGTCAGTTGGATGTGCATTATCGCAATTCGCCGCTGGTGACCTGTGGTCCGGAAGCAGACGTGGGCTGGCGGCATCAGGGACCATTGCCCGGCGACCGGTTGCCGGATGTAGCGCTGAAATCCGTGCGCACCGGGCACCTGCATCAGTTGCATGGCCTGTTGCGCAAACCGGTTCATCACCTGCTTTTACAGCTGAGCGAACGGCCTGAGCATAGCGAGCGGTTGGTGATGTACGCCCTGAGTGACCGGCTGGGGCAGGAATACCGCGAGCGCGTGCACCTGACGGTGATTGCCGCCCGCACCACCGCCGATGAGGATGTGCCCCGTGAAGGTACCACTCGCATCTGGCGTGATCATGAGGGCGAGTTTGCCGATGCCTTTGGCGGCAGTGGCAGGCTCTGGCTGATGCGCCCGGATGGGCACCTGGCTTACCGGGCGCCGGTGAGCAATGCGGATGATTTGTTGGGGTATCTGGAGCGAGTGCTTGGGAAGAGTGGGGTGATGGGAGGCGTTTGCGTCGTGTTGTCGGAATTAGGCGTAGCCGTAATCCGACATCACGCTTAATCGAACACGCAATCTACGCCAACCGCCGCCAGCGTTGAATCACAAAATGCCCGTTCATGGGCTTGCCGGCCAGGGCGCCAATGCCGGCCTTGGCATCCGGCCGTGCCCGCCAGTGATGGGGCGTCATGGCCAGCAGGTTGCGCAGTTCCTCTTCCGATTCCGGCACCCATTCGCAATGCAGGGTCTCGCTGGACAGCCGCTCGAAACGATCATCCAGAAACTTGCCCGCATCAAAGCTGCTCTGGCGCACATCGTCGTACAGGGCTTCGCGTAACGGCAGCAGGTGCGTTTCCCCGGTACCGACAACAATCAATTCCCCACCGGGTTGTAGCACCCGGGCGATATCATCCACGAACAGGCGGGTGAACAGCACAAACACTGTTTGTTGGCTGGCATCAAACAGGGCAGCCGTGCGCCGCTGGCCACCAACCAGGTCATGCGCTTGTTGCGCTTGGCGGCGGCATCCACCGCGAACTTGGAAATATCCACGCCCACGCCATTCACGCCGCCCAGTCGCTGGGCAAACTGCTCGCTGTACCAGCCTTCACCACAGCCGATATCCAGCCAGGCGGGTTCTTCATCCGGCAGGTGGGTGAGCAGGGCATCTGCCAATGGCTGATAACGGCCCAGCTCAAGAAAGGCCGTGCGTGCCTGCACCATGGCCTTGTCGTCCCCCGGTGACCGGGAGCGGCGCTGCTGTGCCAGCAACAGGTTGGTATAACCACGCTTGGCGCGGTCGAACTGGTGGCCGTTATCGCAGTGCCAGCTATTGCCTCTAAGGTGCAGGACCTGTTCGCAACTGGGGCATTTGAGTGTGGGCATGGCAGACCGTGTTCCGGGGTGTGATGCCGGCAGTGAACCACAGGGCGGAAAAGGTAGGGCAGAGGCAGGCAGAGAAAGCATGCAGCGGTGGAAGAAGAGAAAGTGAAATGCCCAAGCGCCCTAGCGCATTACGGCGAGGTGGATATTTGTATTTCAGCCCGCTGCAACTTTGATTCTGCGGTCAGGTTACGCAGGTCACTCAGATATGCCTGGTAGCTTTTATTCAGAACGGTTTCCACGTCGACCTGGCTTTCCTTGAGTTGAGCCATGGCAGTGTTGTGAAGTTGGCGGGTTTGACGGTCGATCTTGTCGATAATGCCGGGCAGAGACTTGCTGGCCTGGTCGATGAAGGCGATTTGCGCCTGCAGGCGGGTTTGCTGGTTATTCAGTCGGGTGAGTTGCTGGCGGATGCGTGTCTGGTCCGGGCTGAAGTCATGGGGATCAGTTGTTCCTTTAGAGAAGTGAGTTGGCTGCTATTGGTAGTGATGGAGGCTTCAATAGCACTGCGTTGCTTTTGATAGGTGGCCAGTTTTTGCGTTAATGCACTGAGCTGCTCGGTTAATTGTCGGTTTTGTGCCTGCAGTTGCAGAAGGGTTGTCACTGCCTCTTGCAGTCGGGAAGAGGCGTGCAGCAGGTTCAGGTCCGGGTGGTGCAGGCAGTGTTTTAATAGTCTTGCGCACATCGTTATCGATTTCGGAAGGAAAAATAACGGCCAGCGGATCGATGTGCCCGCTTGCCATCAGGGTGGTGAGCTGGTCTTGGGCAAATTGACTTTGTGTTTCCACTTCGCTGTAAAGGGCAAGGGAAAGGCCTGGGTTTGTTGTTCTCTGGTCGTGGGCGGCGCTTATCAAGCCAGACAAGGTTTGCGGGCGGTAAGGGAAGTGCCGGGCCGTGCGAAGAAACCAGTTTTTTGCCTGCTCGGTGTTGTTTTCCAGGCGAAAACTTTCGGCCATCAACAGGCCTGCCTGAGCGCCGGATGGGCTGGCGGTTTCTATTGTGCTCAAGATTTCCCGGGCCTGAGTAAACTGGTTGTTAAGCATCATCATGGCGGCTTGCCGCAGGCGCAGGCGGTTCTGTACAACCAGCTGTTCTGCTGGCTGCAGTGCCTTGCTGGCCTTGAGTGCCTCTTCAACAGCATGGTCAGAATTGGCGGATGGATCCGTCAGTGGGGCCATGGCTTGCGCACGTCGGAATGTACTGCCGTGCTAAAAAAAGCCAAAAAAAGCGCCAGAAAAACCGTTGGGCAGTTTGTGCCGGGATCAGTGTGATGAAGTTCACGTCCGTGCTGTCTCTCAAGTCCGTTTTGAGCGTCGAGAGTGTAGACTCGCCGCTGTTTTTTTGTCGCAGCACAATACACAACTACGAGAAGGCAATGAACCTTCCCGCTGCGGCAGTGTGATGATAATCGGCAAGGATAGCCATGTTGGGGGAAAACCCGTTGTTTCGTTACGGCGTTATCGCCGCCTGTCTCTGTGTGGGTATTGGAGGCGTTGGGGCGGTAACGGCCGCTCCTGCCCCGAATTCCCAGCAACGCATGTTCGACCGCCTGCAAGAGCAGGAGCGTCAGCGTCAGCAGCAGCAGCTGGAAGACATGCAGGTGCCCGGCGAAGGGCCGGACCTGCGCATGCCTGTTCCGGAAGGCTCTGGTGCATCCGGCCGCTGTTTTGAGATTGAATCGGTTCAACTCAAAACGTTGGGGAAGCTCCGCTTCCTTTTGGTCGCTGGTTTCGGCGGCCCGCCGATGCGGTAGAAAGAACCTGCATTGGTATGAAAGACATTCGCCTTACAGGCGGTGCTTTCCAATGCGTTGATCGACAAAGGTTATGTCACTAGCCGCGTATTGATTCCCGAACAGGATATCGCCTCCGGCACCTTGGTGTTTCTGGTTGTGGCCGGCCGGGTGGAATCCTTCGAGGCGGTGGGCATGCCGGTGCGTGTGCTGGAATGGGCCGTGCCGGCGTCGCCCGGTGATTTGGTCAATCTGCGCGATCTGGAGCACGCGGTGGAAACCCTGGCGCGGTTACCCCATCTGGACGCGAAGATGGATCTGGCGCCCGGGGAGGAACAGGGTGGCACGGTGGTGCTGGGTCAGGCGGAATGGCCACGGCGCTACCGGGGCACCCTGGTGCTGGATGAAGAGCACTATGGGGATGTTACCCATGGCACCGCTCAAGCGGGGCTGGACTGGGGCAGCCCCTTCGGACTCACCGACAGGATCTCTCTATCCCTGAATAGCGATCTGGATACGGAATTTTCGGATCGTGCCTGGGGGGCCGGGCTCAGTTATGACATTAGCCTGGGCTACTGGAACCTGGCGTTGAGCTATAACCGCCAACAGTATGAAAACGAAATCCAGGGGATCTTCCAGCGTTTTGAAACCACTGGCGCCACCGATACCTCCCGTATTGAGCTCACTCGTACTTTGTATCGCAGCAACCGTTCCCGGTTGTCGTTCTCGCTGTTAGGCGCCTACTCCGATACCGAGAACCTGTTGGACGATGCGGTCATCCGGGTGAGTTCCTACCAGCTGAAAGCCCTGGGTGGGCGCATCAATGCCAAACACCTTTGGGGGCGCACTCAGCTGGCGGGCACGGTCACCGTGGAAGAAGGCTGGGGCACGGGGCCGGCGACGAACCTTCCGGGTGACGTCTCAATTGCAGAGAAAACGCACACTCGCTATCAGACATATCTTACAGCCAATCGCTTTATAAAGCCGTTATATGGCGCCCTGTCATTACGGTTGAATGCACAGTATGCCAACGACGTGTTGTTTCCCTCGGAACGGTTCTCGGTGGCATCCAGTTCAGTGGTTCGGGGGTACCGGGATATTACCCTGAACGGGAATTCAGCCGTGGCGGGCAGCGTGCAGTTCGATGGTTACCCGCCGATCACCGGGCCTGTCTCGGTGATCCCTTTGCCGCGTATGACTCCGGAGTGGTGCCGGGCAACCAGAACGAGTTTGGTTTTTCACGCATAGATTCAACCACCGCCGGAGTGCGGTTGGGCTACCGCTCGGTGCAACTGACCACCGAAATTTCCTGGCCCATGGAACAGCATTCAACGGAACTGACAGACAGCGAGTACACTCTCCATGCCTCACTTTATGCCGAATTCTGAGTCATCCGCCAAGCCGGTCCGTCGTGGTCTGGTGTATACGCTGTCGTTGTTGCTGATCTGGCAGCCCATGCTGTCCGCACAACCCATCACACCCACCCATGGCACCAATGGGCGGCCGACGATGGATAAGGCCGCCAATGGCGTGCCGGTGGTCAATATTCAAAACCCCAACAGCAAAGGCGTGTCGCAGAATTTCTATAACGATTTCAACGTAGGCAGCAAAGGCGTTGTTCTCAATAACAGCCAGCAGGTAACGCAAACCCAACTGGGTGGCTACATCGAAGGCAACCCGAACCTGCACAATGGCTCCGCCAGCCTGATTCTCAATGAAGTCATCGGCCAGAACCCGTCCAACCTGGGCGGTTACATCGAAGTAGGCGGCGCCCGCGCCGATGTGGTGGTGGCCAACCCCAATGGCATCAGCTGTAACGGTTGTGGCTTTATCAATACCAACCACGCCACCCTGACCACCGGTAAATCCATCATGGAAGGGGGCGAGCTGCAGGGGTTTGATGTGCAGGGTGGCCGTATTGGTATTGGCGAGAACGGATTGAACGGTTCGAATACCGACCGCTTCGACCTCATCGCCCGCTCCGTCAAGGTGGCCGGCGAGCTGCACGCGGACTCCCTGAACATCGTCACCGGCCAGCAACGGGTAGACCGCGACACCCTGGCCACCTCGAATGAAACCACCGGCACCAACAAGCCGGGCTTTGCCATCGATTCCAGTGCACTGGGCGGCATGTACGCCAACCGCATTCGGCTGATCGCCAATGAAGAGGGCGTGGGTGTGAAGCTGGATGCGCCAGTGGCGGCCCAGAATGGGGATATGGTGTTGTCGGCGAGGGAAATGTGGTTATTGCTGATGCCAGTGCTAAAGGGGATATGCAGGTTGCATCGTTAGGCGCTGTGAGCGCAGTGGGAAGTATCGCTGCTGAAGGGCATTTGTCGATGAATGCTGGGGACATCCATCTTCAAGGTGGTGATGTTAATGCTGATGCAATAACGATCATTTCTGACCAGACCCGTATCGAGAGTGATGTTTCCGTAACCGGTGAAGATCGGGTAACCATCCTGTCGGAAGAACATGTGACCAATAATGGCGATGTTCTGGCTGGGGGTGTAGCAGAGATCGCAACTGAGAATTTGACCAATACAGGAAAAGTGGCGGGCCAGAGTGACGTGAAAGTCAACGCCTCTGGCAGCCTTGTCAATAGCGGGGAAATTGATGCGGTTGCGAATCTGGAGATTACGGCAAGAGAATTGAACAACGAGGCGGGTGCCGTGCAGGCAGGCCAGACGATATCTCTTACGACTAAAGACTATGTACATAGGGGCGAGGTAGGGGCTGATAATGCGTTTAATTTGAACGCGGAAACGGTATCCATTGGCCCCGAAGCTGATTGGCAGGTGCATGGTGATGTGTCAGTTACTGCCAATCAATTGCGCAATGAGGGTGTGTTTAGCTCTGCAGGTGATATGAGCCTGGCAGTAAGTGACTTGGAAAATCATGGAGACATGGCGGGGCTGCAAAGTCTGACCTTTAGCGGCGAAAGGTTCATAAATGGAGAGCACTCTCTATTATTGTCCGCCGGTGAGATGCAGCTATACCTGGATGATCTGGATAACTACGGGGATATTTATGCTGTAGGAGATTTGGATATTGCAGGTGATTATCTATCGGAGAGCCTTGATGCCATTTGGGAAGATAAGGCCAGCTGGGCACGACGAGTAAACAACGAATCCGGCCTAATCGCCAGTGAAGGTAAAATCCGCATTGTGGCAGAGGATTTCGAGCAAAGATTAGCGAGCGATCCAGAAGTAGATATAGTTTGGGATGATCCTGTTTATAGCTATGACAGGAATTATGATCGTCGCTGCTTTAATCGAAATAGAAACAGTGCCTGTCATGACACGACCTATCGTCATAAATATCAAAGACAATTGTGCAGTCTTATTCCTCGCCCCGGCAATCAAAGCTATTGGCTGGCGGCGATCTCTGGCTTATGGGTGATTATCTGTTCAATGATGCCAGTGTAATTGCGGCGAATAACGACATAGCTATCAAGGCAAACCGTTTCGATAATACAGCGTATACGGTTGATTTGAAGGAGGTGACGCGTGTCGATAAATCCTGGCTTAGGAGGAGAAGCTCGGGAGGTGGGACAAAGAAAAAATACTACACTTATACGACTATTTCGACCTCGGAAACTGGCATTTATGTGACAGTAGCCGGGTTCGCTGTAACCGTGGCGGAGCAAGAAGCCATACGAATATTCTGACAGAAACCGTAATCAATGCGCTGGTGAGTGCAGGTGGGAAGCTCACTATTGATGCTGAGAAAGTGAGTAACGGTGTTGAAAAGAAGGCGCCGCGTTTAGCTTTGGCTCTGCCATGGATGCCATTTATGGCGACACAGGTGAACACAGCTCGGACACCTTGTTTCGGTTTGATCCTCTCTCGCTGGGGTTTGATCTTCCCGGAGCTCACGGCCTTTTTATCTTTAATGATGACCCCGGCCACCTTTATCTGATTGAAACCAACCCACTGTTTGCAACGTTAGATGGTTTTCTGGGCAGCGAATATCTGATCAATCGCCTTGGCATGGAGCCGGACCAGAGCGTTCAGAGGCTTGGTGACAGCTATTATGAAACGACCCTTGTTCGTGATGCGGTATTGGCCGCAACCGGTACCCGCTTTCTTGATCCTGACTTCAAGAGTGACGAAGAACAATTTCGCTGGTTAATGGATAACGCCTTTGCTGCGGCTGAATCTCTACAACTGAGCGTGGGCGTGGCCTTGACAGCAGACCAGGTTAACGCCCTGCAGCAGGATATGGTCTGGCTCGAGGAACAAGATGTGGCGGGCTATCAGGTTCTGGTGCCGGTGCTGTATCTGGCCCAGGGTAGTGCCGTCATGGATGGCCCGCAATTGCGTGGTGAAGATGTAGCCATCAGCGGGGATAACGTGACTAATCACGGCGATATTGTTGCGGAAAACAGCGCAGCGGTGGCCGCAGAACAGGGAGACATCACTAACACAGGCTCGATGGTTGCGGGTAATGTGCTGAATTTGCAAAGCGCGCAGGATATTCAAAACCTTGGTGGGGAGCTGGTGGCCAAGTCTCTGGCGTTGGATGCCGGGGGTAATGTTGAGGTAGCCACCTTGGCCGACGCAGTAGGGGATTCCCTAAACTGGATGACACGGTTAACTGAACAGGCACAGTTGAGGGCGGATAACCTGTCTGTAACCAGCGGTGGTGATATCCGTTTGCAGGGGGCCAAGGTAGATGCCGGGTTGCTGACGCTGGTGGCCGATGGTGACCTTTCCGTGGAAAGCGTTGCCGTTAGCCAGGGTAGCCACATGGATCAGGGAGATGTGAAGTTCACCCAAAGCAAGGTTCGACAACTCGGTAGTAACCTTCATAGCAACCTGGATATGTTGCTGGAGGCAGAAAATGATCTGTCCATCATGGCCAGTAACTTGATAGTCAAGGTGATATCAAGCTGAAGGCGCAGGGCGATATAACCGTAGGTTATGCGCTGGAAAGCGACTCTCTTTATAGCTACCGCAAGGATGATGGGAGTTTTGGTTAGTAGCAAAGAGCAAACGGTTGAAGCGGAATCGCAGCGAGTTGTAGGAAGTAACCTCTCGGCGCTGGGTAATCTTATTCTTAATGCCGAGACCGGTGATCTTGCCTTGTTTGCATCTAGTGGGCATGGGGAACAAGGCGTTGAAGCCGTGGCAGGTGATGGTATCCGTATTGAGTCCGCAGTAAATAGCGAATACCGCCGAAAACAGGTTGAGGAAAAGAACGCCGCCAGAATTAAAACCCGCGATACCGGCCGCATGACCCAGACATTAGCGCAAGCTAGCCTCTCGTCGGGGAAGGACATTTCGCTGGATGCCCAAGGCGAAGTGGTGCTGGGTGCTGCCGAGCTGACAGCGAAAGATGATCTGAGAATCGGTGATGCAGCACTGGCAACAGATGAAAGCGGGACTATGACGCTCGATGAAAGCGGTAATCCCGTTATTGAGAGGGGCAGTATCGATAACCTCTACATCGGCACCATCGCTCTGGAAAACGAAAACTGGGATATAAAAACTCGTTCTTTGCGTGGCCCTGTCAAGGAGTTGGCAAAAGCCTCCTCCGTCATTATGGGGGCCGGCGGCATGTATTTGCCAGGGCTGGCACTGGGGGCTAAAGACATGGAGGTAACGCTTTCCGAAAGTACGGAAAGCCGAGTTCATGAGCGTCGCGAGGTCGGTTCAGCGCTGCAAGCAGAGAATATTCAGCTTTCTGCCCAAAGCGATATGACCTTGACGGGTTCGAGTCTGGAAGCTGACAAAGAGAGTGGCAAGGTCGTGATGCTGGCCGACAATATCCTGCTGGATACAGCGGTCACCGAAACGACGATCACTCAAGAGGATGAAACCGAAACCGCCTCCAGCATCGATCCCTCGCTGAAAAAGGATGAAATCAGCCTGGGCGGGCTTCGGTTGACCGAGCTGGAGCAGGCAACGGTCACCAAGACGCTAACGCATAGCGGTAGCAGTATTTCCGGGAATCAAATCGTCCTTGAGGCAGACAGTGCATTAAGCCTGATCAATGCCGATATCAACGCAACAGGGGAAGACGGTGTTCTGTCCCTGGCGGGTGACAGCGTCGACATTACCGGGGTGCAGGATGAAAAGACGGTCACGGAAACGCTGAAGGAAAAAACCACGGAAACGTCGGTGGGTATTCGTAATGCCTACGTGGATGCCGCGTATGCCATTGAAGGCTTGAAGAAAGCAGGCGACGCCGTTGGTGACGCGAAAGACGCCCTGAAAGAGGCGGAAAGGCGCGTTGAACGGGGCGAACTGGCCAAAGAGGCACTGGAGGATTACCGCATCATGTTGGCCGCTGCTTCTGCCAACCTGGTTCAGGCGGAACTGGCATCGACTCAGCTCTGGCGGCCACCGCCGCCGGGGCGGCAGCGGGGGGGACTGGCTTTTACGTCAGTGGCAGTGCCCAGCATAGCGAAACCACCTCCACCAGCACGGCAACAGAAAAACCTGGCAAGGCAGCAGTCTGAATGCTCAGCCATGAGCATCAATGCGGACAAGGCGAGCATCATTGGCAGTGACATCAATGCCGGTGTTCTGGACCTGAACGCAGCCGATATCCTTATTGAGCGGGTACCAACGAACAAAGCAGCCGCTTTGAACAAGAGAGCAAAAACGGTGGCTTCAATGTCAGCACCAGCGGCGCGGGTAGCTGGAACGCCAATGCCGGCTTTAACGAAGCCGACTCCGAGAGCCAGGCGACCCAGTACGTCAATAGCCAGCTCAATGTAGGCCACCTGAACAGCACCAGCGACAGCCTTACGGTTAAAGGGGGCGTTTTTACTGCCAATACGGCGGATATCAATACCGGCACCCTGCATATTGAAAGCCTGCAAGATACGCATAGCAGCACTAACAGCAGTGTTGGGGCTAATGTGGGCATCGGTGCGGGCACCAGTAGCACCGGCAAACCGCAAAGCGGCAGTGCGGGTTTCAATACCAGCAAAGGCAGCAGTGAAGGCGCCCGGACCAATCAGCAAAGCGCCATTCTCATTGCCGACGGTGAAAACAGTCAGGTCACCGCCAAGGACACCACCCCTAGTCGGCGGCATGATCGCTAATGCCAGCTACGAGGAAGATGCTGAAACCGGTGAATTCGCGCTGGTTGATCACGGTAACCTGAATTTCAGTACCGATACTCTTACCGTCGAAGACCTGCGCGATTACAGCAAGAGTGATCAACAGGGCGGTGGGTTGCAGGTGAGTAAGGCCACGACGACTATCAGTGTTCAGGATACCGGGCACCGGATGGAGGGTGAGACCCGGGCCACGATTGGTGGCGGCAATGTCACTGTGGGTGGACTGAGACTGGATGAGCAGGCTGACTTCGCTAGTTTAAACCGTAACGTCAGTGACTCTCAGGTGATCACTCTTGATCAGCAGACTGGTGCATTGGATGCCAGCGTAACGCTGGATAATCGAATGTTTAGTGGGGAAGGATGGAGAGATATTGCTGGGCAGCATAAAGACCTGAAAAACAACGCTAAGGCGACTATCGGTGGGGCAGGTGGTGATCTTGCTCGTATCGGGGTCGTTGTTGGTGGTGTGGTGGAAACCTCACAGATTGGAAATGCGCTGGACAAGATCAGTGGTAGCCAAGAGGCAGCTTATCATGAAGATGGAAAATTGGCTGGCGATATCGAAGGTGTCCGTGATGGAGGTGTCGAGGATGCCCAGTATGCGCAAGATTCGCTGAATGATGCCGATAAACTGATCAATGGCGGTGACGGTGATCGGGTGAAAGTGACCGATGGCGCATTTAACCCGGATGGTAACGCTGTAGCAGGTGCGGCTAATACCAGTACCAATACCATGTATTTGGATCTTGGCGATGACAATCGAAGCAGTATGGTCAATACCCTAATCCATGAAGGAATGCACTTGGATGGTGCCGGGCACCCTATGTCCAGTATTACCGGATTCTTTGGGGATATGACTTATCGCCTGAATGCCTGGGCCAATAGTGACCAGATTGCCAAGCACCAGGCAGTGGTGCCAGTAATGGACCCGTTCCGGCAGCAGCAGTTATTGGGGCAGAACTGGGCTGGCTTCGTGAATGATGCAGCAAATGATAATTTGGATTATCGGCAAATGAATCGTCACGAGCTGGCCGCCGTATTCAGTTCTGATAATCAGGCTATTTATCAGCGTATCCGGGCGTTGCATGGCTTGGGAGAGTCAGAGAACCCTGGCCTGGATCTGTATGTGTCCGCTGCCGCTAGCGTAGATAGTCATGCAGCTTCTCTGCTAAGTCCAGATCCGGTAGCGGACCGGACGATAGAGTATTTTGCTAACCAGTCGAAGCAGGTAGGAGATTCTTTCCATAATGAAAGCGGCAGTACTGGCCCGCTATTTACTGCCACGAACGGTGATTTTCATAATCAAACAATTAACAGTTATACGTTGGCAGTTGATGATCATCTGAATGATTATCGAGTGAAGGGAACGTTGTTGGCCGGCTGGAACGAGTTCGGGCAGCATGATTTGCTCGGTGAGAATTACTTTCCGACTAGAAGTTTGGGGAATCAGCAAGCAAATCAGGCTATGTCTGGCCAAAACGTGGAAATACTGGAAATGCTGGGGCTGAGTATGGTCGGCGGTTCTGCTTGGGTTAATGTTGAAAAAGCAAGAAAATTATTTGTTCTTGGTGGTATTGGTTCGGGAGTTTCAGGATATCAGAATGATGGCATGAGCGGATCTCTAGGTGCAGTTTCAGGATATTTGCAGATGATAGGCGGGGCTGCCTATTGCGCGTCCTCTTTGGTTTCTTGCTGGGCAACTGTTCCTGCGGCTTTCGATGGGATGAATACCCTTTATAAGGGAGTGGGGGCCACAAGCAATACTGAGGATAAATGGAGTAGTCTGTATGCTATTGGATCAAATGCAGCATTTGGCTCTCCTCAACCGGGTAGAGCTATTGATTTCACAACAGATTTTTTATCGGTAATGAAAGGGCCGATAAAGTTACTAAACCCAGATTCTACTTTAAAAACTTTCGATGCATTCTTTATGCTGAATTCTTCTTCGGGGACGGTTGGACAGTTAAATGATGTGAGTCTGAGCTCTTCACAGGGACGCAGGAATGATTAGTGAGTTAAGGTTTTGGTTTTACCAAATAAAAGACTTGATCCGCTATTTGCGGTGGTGGGAAATTTATCTTCCGGTGTTTTTGTTTTTGTTTTTATTTGGTCGTGGTTTGTATGGCATCCCTAGTGTTGATGATGCAGACGTTTATCGGTCTGAAGACATTATTGTAAAGTGGACCTGTTCTGGCGGAGGAAAAACAGAGTTTCAAATCATGGTTGGAGCTTCGGGGCAGAGCTATAAAATGGGTGGAACCAGGAATGTATGTTCAGAATCAAAAGGTGAAGAATATTATGTTGGTAAAAAAGTTTATGTTTATTATAAAGAAGGTGGAGAAAAACCAATTCAATTAGATTTTGAAGATGGTAGTGGTTATAAGGCAGGAATTAAAGCGCATAAGGTTGTCGGGTTGTTTCTTATTTTTGGGTTTCCTATTTTCTTGACTTTAATATCAATTGCTAGTCACCGGCGTCGCAGTAAATAAATAATGAGGGTCATGAGGGCCCGGCCTCCCATTTCCCACGAAAGGCTTTAACTGCTCGGTTTACGGTTGATCGTCCGCAACCGAAGTGCTCGCCGATCTGGGACAGCAAGATAAACCAAGATAAAGGACACCCATCAATTGGCGGATTTCAAAACTTTGTGTCACAGCCAGCAGCCTCATAGGCTGATGTATCCGTCCAGGCGCTCGGGGGAATGGGTGGTCATCTGTGACAGTAAGTAAACAATGGGGGGCAGGTCTCCCATTTTCCAAGAAAGAATTTGACAATAAGAGGCTGGCGAAAATTGGATAAAAAGGAATTAAAAATAAAGATAAGCCATGCTTCTTTTTAATCAGTTTTTGTCAATTAGATAAATTGACCATTGCATTTTATTTAATCGATTGTTGTTAGAGGAATGTTGAATTAACCCGTTGGGCCGTAATGGAATGAAAGGCTCTATCGGGGGATGGGTGGTCGGCTATTTGCTGGCAGTTTTACTAATGAAAAGGAAAGGATGAAAATGAAGTTTAATAAAAAGTGGTTTTTGTGGCGCTTTTTTGGGGATGATGAGTGCTAACGCCTTGGCTGCGCCTTACGTTGGTGTCGGTCTGGGTTATGAAGATTTAATATTGACTACACTGATCGCGAGGCGAGGTTTGGTGATGTCAAGGTTGATGGCTTGAATGCTTCCGGATACTCCGGTGCTGCCTTCGGCGGGTTTCGCTTTGGCGAGGAAAAAGGTTTTTTCGCCGTTGAGCTTAATTACTCAAATAGTGATGCAGAATACAAGGATAGCTTTGAAGGTACTGGAGCCACTATTGAGCTGAACAATAGCTATGGCTTGGGCTTTCTTGTCGGAACCAAGGTGGATGAAGCACGGCTTTATGGTCGTTTGGGTGGTCAGAGCGCAGATTTTGATGTTGATGATGGAATAGGTGAAGACAGTCTTGATGAAAACCAGCCTTGGGGGTATCGCGTGGGGCTGGGTGCGGAATTCCCGTTGGGTGAGACGATGGCGATCCGGGCGGATTGGAGCCGTACTTTTTACGATGAAATTAACAGAACGAACGCAATAAGGGTCAGGTCTCCCATTTCCCACGAAAGGCTTTAACCGCTCGGTTTACGGTTGATCGCCCGCAGCCGAAGTGCTCGCCAATTTGGGACAGTGAGTAATGCCCATCAAGCCATGCGCGAGCCATGGCTTGATTCCGATTTTTGTATGTTTCTTGGTAGTGAGGCAGGGGTTTAATCGGCTTCAGCCGTTGCGGCCTTGGGGTTTCAGTTAGTTTCCTGTTGGGCTCAAGGTGGCGCTGTGCCGCTTCAATAAACGGGTCTGAGCCAAGATAAATTTGGTTGCGCAGTTTCTCCCAGGGAGATGGCTGGTTGCTGCCTTCGGCAACAAACTGCTCGTAGCCTGTGCGAGAGCTCTTCAGGTTGTCGCTGAAAGCTTGCAATATCCATTCGGTTGTCAGGCAGGAAGGGATTTCAGCCAACCCAGCAGTAGGGCGATAGCTGCTCCAGGGCCACTCAGCAGCAGAGTGAAGCATGCGTGCGCGTACGGGATTCAAGACAATATAACGCGCCAATTCGAGTAAGTAGCTTTCCTTCTCTACCAAGATTGCCTTGAATCGACCTTGTAGCAGATGACCTACACGCTTATGGCGTGTGTTGAAATATTGAGCATAGACACCGTTTAAATGCCGCATTCCTTTTGACAAATTGGCATCGCCGGTTTCGATAAGAAGATGGTAGTGGTTGCTCATTAGGCAATAGGCATGACATTGCCAGTGATAGGTTTTGGTGCAGTAGGAAAGGGTTTCGAGAAAATAACGTCGATCCTTGTCATCGACATAAATATCCTGCCTCGCATTGCCGCGGGCGGTTACATGATATAAAGCACCAGAGAATTCGAGGCGTATCGGCCGAGCCATTCCTATCTCCCAAGGTTTTTAGGTGATAGTGCGGTCTAGTTAGGATAAGAGATATCAGCCAATGTTGATTGTTGCTTGGGGATATTTCGGATGGCCTGTGTGGGAAATGGGAGACCTGACCCCGGTGCTTCATGCTCAGGATCCTTATAGCAGATACTCAGGGCCTTTTATGAGAGATAAGGTTATAATTCCTCAGCAGCAAGGTCCTAGAAAGCAGATTCTTCAGATTGAAAGGAATTATGTCGAAACTAATCCAGGTCCTTTAAATAAAGAGCCTTGGCGTGGAAAGAGGTTGGAATAATATTGTGATTTCTGTTGGCGCGGTGATTGGTGGCCCTGAGTGTGCTTTCATGGATAATTATGTGCGTTCACTCATGAGGTTTACTAAGGAAAAGAGATTAGAAAATTCTTCATCTAATGCTGAAGTGAATATTGTTTTTCACCTGCCTGGTTCATTAATGAAGCCTGATTATATAGGTCTGCGTACAGGTAAGTTTTCTAAGAAAGAAAATACTCTTATGATTCAGGCTGCAGTTGAAGCTGAGTTTATTGCAAGTAACGATGATGCAGAGGTGATTAGCTATATTTTTGAGGTTGCTGACGAAGCAATTGGAATGGCGAAAAGTTTCTTTGATAGAAATGACGTTGAATACGATATTGAGATGGATAGGCAGCTTTTGGATAAATGGAAAGCTTTAATAGAAGAATAATGTAGGTGTCGCCGTGTTGTTCCTGGCAGAACATGACCAGTGGGCGTCAGCTTCCCCATTTTCCACGAGAGGCTTTAGCCGCTCGGTTTACGGTTGATCGCCCGCAGCCGAAGTGCTCGCCAATTTGGGACAGTGAGTAATGTCCATCAAGCCATGCGCGAGCCATGGCTTGATTCCGATTTTTGTATGTTTCTTGGTAGTGAGACAGGGGTTTAATCGGCTTCAGACGTTGTGGCCTTGGGGTTTCAGTTAGTTTCCTGTTGGGCTCAAGGTGGCGCTGTGCCGCTTCAATAAACGGGTCTGAGCCAAGATAAATTTGGTTGCGCAGTTTCTCCCAGGGAGATGGCTGGTTGCTGCCTTCGGCAACAAACTGCTCGTAGCCTGTGCGAGAGCTCTTCAGGTTGTCGCTGAAAGCTTGCAATATCCATTCGGTTGTCAGGCAGGAAGGGATTTCAGCCAACCCAGCAGTAGGGCGATAGCTGCTCCAGGGCCACCCAGAAGCAGAGTGAAGCATGCGTGCGCGTACGGGATTCAAGACAATATAACGCGCCAGTTCGAGTAAGTAGCTTTCCTTCTCTACCAAGATTGCCTTGAATCGACCTTGTAGCAGATGACCTACACGCTTATGGCGTGTGTTGAAATATTGAGCATAGACACCGTTTAAATGCCGCATTCCTTTTGACAAATTAGCATCGCCGGTTTCGATAAGAAGATGGTAGTGGTTACTCATCAGGCAATAGGCATGACATTGCCAGTGATAGGTTTTGGTGCAGTAGGAAAGGGTTTCGAGAAAATAACGTCGATCCTTGTCATCGACATAAATATCCTGCCTCGCATTGCCGCGGGCGGTTACATGATATAAGGCACCAGAGAATTCGAGGCGTATCGGCCGAGCCATTCCTATCTCCCAAGGTTTTTAGGTGATAGTGCGGTCTAATTAGGATAAGAGATATCAGCCAATGTTGATTGTTGCTTGGGGATATTTCGGATGGCCTGTGTGGGAAATGGGAGACCTGACCCCGGTGCTTGCCTGCGTGATGCGGATGGTAACCCTATTGTCGTAGCCGGTGAACCGTTACGTATGTTCGAAGCTACAGATGATCAATTCAATGCAGATAGCATTTATGCTCAAGGCGGCATATTCCCTGGATATGATACTGAGGGGGCAGGCTGGAGCTTGGGTGATAGTGCTGACATATTGAGTCTCGGCGCAACCAACGCTAGCTTGAACCGGCAGACTGATATTTTCTTGCAAGAACTGAATTTTCAGTATCTGACAATCAATGGCTCAGCAAATCAAGTTGCTCCAGAAGTAGAGCTGGCATTGTGGTTCTCTGGGGAAAAGGCAGCCGAAATTGCTGCGTCAGGGGTGTGGAGACTCGGTAAATCAGGTGTTAATTTGTTTCGGGGCATGCCTGAGTCTGGTGGTGTGTCGAGTGGGCTCAGTACTTGGCTGCGTGGGGATAGTGTTGACGCGGCTACGATGTATCCGGAGTTTGTGGTTCCAAGCAAGCCCGCTACAGGTTCGGGCTATCTTACTTCTGATAGTCGCATAGCTCGCTATGAACAACACCTGGATCGTTTGCAGGAAAATGGCTATCAGAATACGGAGAAACTAGGCGAGTATTCAGGCCGTATTAATATGCTAAAAGAAGGTTATGTTTTAGCGGGTGACGGTAAACTTGTTGGAAATAAGCTTAACCCTGGTTACGGGAAGGGTACTCAGGGAATAGATCGTATTTACAGTAATGTTAACGATTCATACGATTTTGCCATTCTCGAATCTAAGTACAGAACGATCTTTACTGATGGTGAAAATCCTTTGACTCTATGGCCGCAAACTAAGAAGTCCGGCCAGCAAATGTCAACTCCTTGGATTATGAATAATATCAATAAAATGACAGGGCCAAACCAAGGCGTTCGTTTGAATAATCTTGGTGATGACCTTTTGTTAAATGGCTACAACAATAGATACTTAAATGTGCTGAATGGCAGTGGTCAGCGGTTTATGTTCAATCTTGATGATTATGGTTTGAAGTAAAAATGGATATACCTTTTGTGAAAAAATCTGACCCTCAGCATTGGGAATCGAAAAATAATCGGTTGATTCCTAAGCTGGAAGATATGTTGCAGAAAGGAGATCTTAAAAAGGGAAACACTCCTTATGTGCTCACCGGTCTTTATCATGATCAAGCTATTATCGAATTTATAAAAGGGAATCAGGATGGTTATTACCAGAACCTTAAAAAAGCGGTCGATACGTTTGAATTTTTGATTGATGCATTTAGCAAAAATTCGGAGGAAATAAGGGGGGGGTTTTTATCTCATGTGTTCTATTTGCCACTGATTTGCGCTGTGTTGTTGAATGACGATAAAAAATTGGTGTCGTTTTGCGAGAAATATTCTGTAGTTCTTCAATTAGATTGCGAGCAATTTTTTACTGATTTTGTCAATGCCTTCTACTCTTTGGCAACTGGTGATTCAGCTGCAGCATTGAACTATGGACGCAAGGCCAAGGGTGAGGCTGTTGATGGTTGCCATGACCTGGTCAATTTATTGATATGTGTGGCTGAAAATAACCAGTGCGCACTTGATGCAGTATGGGATGCGGCACTTTTGGAATTTGATCAATATATTCAGTCCGAATCTCAAAGCATGCCAGAAGCGGCTTTATTTATGGATGGCCTAGCATTATTGAAATTAAATAAAATTAGAAATAAAGTGACATTTAATCCAACAAATAATGATTCTAGAGTTCCCATGTCGATACTTTGATTTAAAAGATCAGCCCAGCCATAGCCATAGATCTGTGCCAAAACCATGGGGGTCAGGTCTCCCATTTCTCACGAAAGGCTTTAACCGCTCGGTTTACGGTTGATCGCCCGCAGCCGAAATGCTCGCCAATTTGGGACAGTGAGTAATGCCCATCAAGCCATGCACGAGCCATGGCTTGATTCCGATTTTTGTATGTTTCTTGGTAGTGAGACAGGGGTTTAATCGGCTTCAGCCGTTGTGGCCTTGGGGTTTCAGTTAGTTTCCTGTTGGGCTTAAGGTGGCGCTGTGCCGCTTCAATAAACGGGTCTGAGCCAAGATAAATTTGGTTGCGCAGTTTCTCCCAGGGAGATGGCTGGTTGCTGCCTTCGGCAATAAACTGCTCGTAGCCTGTGCGAGAGCTCTTCAGGTTGTCGCTGAAAGCTTGCAATATCCATTCGGTTGTCAGGCAGGGAGGGATTTCAGCCAACCCAGCAGTAGGGCGATAGCTGCTCCAGGGCCACCCAGAAGCAGAGTGACGCATGCGTGCGCGTACGGGATTCAAGACAATATAACGCGCCAGTTCGAGTAAGTAGCTTTCCTTCTCTACCAAGATTGCCTTGAATCGACCTTGTAGCAGATGACCTGCACGCTTATGGCGTGTGTTGAAATATTGAGCATAGACACCGTTTAAATGCCGCATTCCTTTTGACAAATTAGCATCGCCGGTTTCGATAAGAAGATGGTAGTGGTTACTCATCAGGCAATAGGCATGACATTGCCAGTGATAGGTTTTGGTGCAGTAGGAAAGGGTTTCGAGAAAATAACGTCGATCCTTGTCATCGACATAAATATCCTGCCTCGCATTGCCGCGGGCGGTTACATGATATAAGGCATCAGAGAATTCGAGGCGTATCGGCCGAGCCATTCCTATCTCCCAAGGTTTTTAGGTGATAGTGCGGTCTAATTAGGATAAGAGATATCAGCCAATGTTGATTGTTGCTTGGGGATATTTCGGATGGCCTGTGTGGGAAATGGGAGACCTGACCCCGGTGTTTGCGATCACAGGTAAACCTTATGAATATCGTATACCAGATTTCAGGTTGATTTCTCCTAATGTGATATTTGATATTAAGCCTGCTGGGACAAAACTCAATGGTCCCCAGATTGATGATTTTAGAAACTTTTCTGGTTCTGATGATGTTAGAGGTATTTTTTATGAGTCTTACTGATAGTTCGAAAGATATTTCTAAAAGACAAGTGTTGGAAATGATTGTTGGCCTTATCGAAAGTTCAGATTATTTTTTAATTGAAAAGGGGGCTGTTTTTAAGTCTGGTTTGTTCTCGAAAAGAGAGGAGGAGTTAATAAAAGATTTGGCTTTCTCTATAAATGAGCTCTTCTCTTCTTTCTGTTACGAAAAATCAGCTGAGTTTTTGAGGATGATTGAAGGAAAGTCGGATCAGTATAAAAAAGTGAAAATTAAAAATATTAAATCCCCAGCCTCGAAAGAAAGCCACAGGAAAACATTTGGTCAAGAGGTTTGCAGAATTGATAGTAGTGAGAGAATTGATGATCTTGTTGCCGAGGAAAGTAGGGGGGTACTTGAAAGGGCTAGATTTCTTTTTTCTCAATTGTCGGAATAAAGAGCTTTAGAGAAACGCAATAAGGGTCAGATACCCTCTTGATGGTCAAGCCCGTTCATTGCAATTTCCGCATTAAATGGCATCCCGGATTTAATGACCCCACGCAAACCACGCAAACCATGGGGGGCAGGTCTCCCATTTCCCACGAAAGGCTTTAACCGCTAGGTTTACGGTTGATCGTTCGCAACCGAAGTGCTCGCCAATTTGTGCGGTCCCATTGGTCTACAGAAACCATTTTCCTGACCAAGGCGACGGGTGTCGCTGCTAATAAGTTTTGGATCGCTTGGCGTCCTTGGTTGATGTATTTCTTTGCTGCCTTTTCTGTTTTTCCGATTTCTGGCACTACCATCTAATTGTAATATATCGCTTACACTTAGATGGCGAATATCGTAAATATTAAGACCAGTCGACATATTTTCAATGCCCCCAGTTTCCCCTTGTTACCCTTTCTGTACCCTCTCACGGTTTGATCTCCCCAAGCTGGGAGGTTTGTCATGGAAGCGATAACCAAAGATATATGTGGGGATGTATGAGTTCGAGATTAAATAAATATGCTGTTCTTTTTCTAGGCGCAACGCTTTCTGCTTGTGGCGGTGGCGGCGGGGGATCTTCCTCCGCGACTACTGGCGGCCCGGTTGGGGGCAATCCCGGTGGCGGAAGTAATGGTAGTACGCTGTCTGAAACCGTGACTGTCTCGGCTTCTCTGGGGCGTATCACCAATGCCACCGTTAAAATCTATGGAGCCAATTATAGTGAGGTTATTGGTGAGGGGGTCCTGGACGAAGCAGGCAAGGCCGCTATCGAGGTTACCTACAGTAGCCTTGAGCCGGCAATTGTAGAGGTTACGGCGGGTGAAAATAGCAGCTACTTCGATGAGTCGGCGGGTGAAATTGCTCTTGCTGAGGGCAGCCAATTTCATGCAATCACTAAAGATCCTGCCAGCACGGCTGTTACTCCTTTCACTGAAATCGCCTGGCAACTTGCGTTAAGCAAGGGTGATTTCCCGCTTGATGCTGAAAGGTTGGAGTTGCTGAATGATTCGGTTGCGAAGTTGGTCAATGGAGGCATTCGCTCCATTACGTCTCCTCCCGATATCCTGTCGGAGATGCCTGCTCCCAATAGCCAGACTATTGCGCTTCGGGACCTGCATGCTGCGGTGCTGGGCGCCCTGGCACGAGTTGGCGATGCTCAAGCTATGCCGGCGCTGGCTGTGCTTGAAAGCCTTTCTACGGATGTGACAGACGGGATGCTGAACGATTTCAATGGTGGCTATGTTTATTCAGATTTTGGTGCCGAATTCAGGGATGAGCTGGAAAGCTGGGTTGAAACTTACGGCAATGAAGACGCGCAGAATGCGATTTTCGCCATGCCGCTTACGGATATGACTGTAGATTACCGCGCAAATATCCCGCTTAGGCAGCGCATTCTTGAGATGGAATATGGTGTCGGGGCGGAAATTGCCTATTCTCAGGATGGCGGATCTGAATGGGCGCTTTTCCCCAAGGGTGAGGAGGTCAGTTACCACCGTGAAGGCACGATGATTGGTGTTGCGGCAGGTGATAACGGTCAGGACCCAGAGGGCGGAGAGTTTATTCCGGGCTGGTCTGTTGATATGGAAACAGCTGAGTATGTAAGTCTGTTCGATGACCCGAGTGTTAATGGCGTACGTGTCGAAATTCCCACAGGTGACCCGCTCATCCAGAGAGCTATGGTTTTTGTCTCAAGGGATGGCCTTGATATGGATGATTTGATTCTGATGGAGACGAATCTATCAGGGCCTGACAAGCTGGCACATGTTCTGGCTTATGAATCGCTGGACTTCATGGAGCCGGGTGTTGAAGCATTCTTTAACGAGGTTAATGGCAGGATTGGTGAAAGCCTGACGGTAGTCACGAGTGATGTGGCAGAGCGCGTATGTGAGTCTGCGACCATTGGCACTGACAACAATGCCCGCTACCCCAAGTATGTCGGTTTGATCCATTTCGACGACCAAACGGAGACGGAATCTCTCCAGCCGCAACGAGTGCGTTATGCTGAAGCTGGCTCACAGCGGGAAATTCTGTTCGCCCACGATACGCTGTTCCGCATCAATGACGATACTGACAGGGTGGACTATATCAGCCTGTCAAACGGCGTGCAGATCACC
>UEXL01000106.1_pt1 | contig 39919 bp, 83 predicted proteins | sample 1796671 | NCBI WGS metagenome assembly UEXL01 (sample SAMEA4772471, study PRJEB27181) | metagenome | reverse complement strand
TTTTTATTTGCTCTTTTTTATCCATTGTATGTTTTTCCTTTAAAAATTTCAGAAAAGTAATAAAAATTGGGTGATTGACTTACATCCCAATAAACGGCCCACTTTCCTTTGGATAGAAGTGAGTACATATAATTTAAAGCTTTATCTTTTGTGTAAAACCGTTTGTATACTTTTCTTCCTTGATCGTTTTTGGTTGTTACCCCATGGTCCCATTTTTCATGCAAATTAGGTCCCCTCTAAAATATTATTTTTTAATCCACCGATTCATCAGGGATTTGTAAAGATTGTTTTGATACCACTCATCATTAGAGACAGGCTTATTATCAACAGGCTTTTCATTTCCTTTTATAACTTTTTTATCTTGTGTTTCTTTAGACACTTTTGGTAGCTCCTTTGTATATTCTTTGTTTTCGTGCAAGTTCCACTTTTGTTTATCTTCCCAGTCCCTGAACATCATATTCCCTCTTTCGTATGCATCCCTCTCCAATTCTCTCATGCGGAGATCCTTTTGGGCATATCCAGGGCCTGTTTTAAACGGCTTGTCAAACTCTCCGTTACAGTTTTGGTCATGGTGTACTATTTCGTGGGCGATGGACCTTAGAATGTCTTTTAGGTGCCTTCCATCGGTGTATACTGTGATGGTGTGTGAATTCGGGCTGTAATGGGCAGTCTTTCCCAAGGTCATTTGAGCATTGTCCTGGTCTGAATAGAAGTGCACGCCTGCTGGCTTATCAAAGCCCATCTCTGTGTGCATATGAGAATACAAACTTCTTAACAACGGTAATGCTGTAGACATATCCAAATTCGAACTATTTTTAACTTTACATTTCATTATCATTAATTAGTGTTTTCTAGTTTCCAAATCCTTTAAATTGTTAAAAGTGCTTAATTTATCTACTAAAACCCATAAGTAGCTTTTTGCATGAATCCAATAAACTTTTGCAAATTCATCATCAATTAAGATCACTATACCTATTCCATTTGGAACTACCTTTTTTTCCCTATATCGAGACACTATCTCCTTTATAGCTCGGTAAGTAACAAGATCTCCTTGTTTTACGCCTATTGTGTCCTTGAAACTATTTTTAGACATGCAAGAAAAATCTCTATTTCTTTTCCCGCATCAGTGCCGCTACCCAGCGGAATAACCTTGGCCATTGCAACATCTCTACCCCCCCGGAAATCAATGTATACTTTAGTAATTATGCCAACATTTTCGATATACTCTCTTTCTCCGTCTCTTTTTAGAGTATGCCATCGAACTATGTCGCCTGTATTAATTTTGTTTATCTTCGAGTTTCCAAAAATATTTTGTTTTGGTTCCATTAATTATCGCCTACAGAGAACAGCTCCTCCTCCGGGACAAGAATATATATTGTTCCGACTTGGACAAGGTGTCGTCCCTTGCTATCTGTGCTCAAAGAGATTTTCTTTGCAACTGACCCTCTGTAGATCCTCTCCATAGACCTAGTTTCTGGGTTTAAAAACCAGGCATCACCGCTACCAGAAACAACTACGCTTGGGTAAGTTGTAGCTTTGCCTTTATATAATTCTTCTATCAGTGGGTCTTTTGTCATAAAAATTCTCCCCTATTATAAAATAGGGGGTTAAATTAATTAAGTTTTTGTTTTTAACAAGCTTTTTTCTAGTTTTTTCCAAACATCTTTTATTTTTTGAGAAACTCCAGACTCTGCTGCGGCTTCTACCTTTTGCACCGCTGAAGTTAGATCTTTGTCAGGATCTACCTTGTCAGGATCTAGCAAATCTAATAATTCTGTTTTAGCCAAGTCTCTAGGGCGGATCGCTCCAAACCTTAAAAGATAATCCATGTCTTCTTCATCAGGGAAGATTGTTTCAAGTTCTTTTATTTCGTCAGGGCCTAGGGTGTCAGCCCATGCTTGAATACCATCAATTGTTTCAGCCTTAGCCCATCCTGGCTTACTTACAATCGACTGGCGCTCCATTTCTGATTTTATATTCTCTATTTCTTGTCTTTCTGGAGTGTCGTACATTGGGTCTGATACAAAACCTAAAGGGTATCCTTTTTCTGTTGGCACGCCTGTAGGGGGTGAGATACCGGGAGACTTTTTGGGTTTTTTTGTGGCACCACCCCCAGGATAAGCTCTTGCAAGTGCACTTTTATATGATGGCGAAAAGGGATCACCCAAAAGATCGGACACCTCAAAGACATACTTCTCTATTTCTTCTTTGATTATTTGTTTAACTTGCTCTTTTGTAAACTTCATGGTACATTACATCCCTTAGTGTATAAATAGTATCCAATTTCTACTTATCAACGTGAAAAGAATCCAAGCTAAATATAAGAGATTATTATTAGAGTTAGAATTCCTCTATGAGGACCTCGAATACCACGAACAAGTGCAAGATGATGCTCGAAGAGAGTTCCAACAGGCGTTTTTAGCCTATTGTAAAGAGCGAAACATAGATTATGAGACAGAAATCATAAAAGAAGACGTAAAAGACATAAAGTCATCAGACCCAGACGCAATTAGTTTCCATGACGAGGATGGTGTAGACGTAAATGAGGACGCAAAACAGCTTGAAAAGAAGGGTAAACCGGAAGAAATAAGCAAGATTTTTAAGCAAATTGCGACAAAAACACACCCAGACAAGTACGCAAATGCCGAAAAAACGGTCCAAATGACCAATAAACAGGTGTTTTTGCAAGCAAAAAGGGCTGCAGAAGAGTCAAATTACTTCAAATTACAACAAATTGCCCGCAGAATGGGCCTAGACCTACCAGAACCGACCCAAAAACAGCTAAAATTGATGCAAGAAGAGGCCAGAAGGGTGAAAAGTAAGGTAAAAGGCATCCAAAACACCGCTGCATGGATGTGGTACGACCTAGAAGACGAAAAAGAACGCCGAAATCTTATGAAACGTTACTTTGACACTGTTGTCCGTCGCAACATGAGCTAGTTTTTGCTCTTTTTCGGGCTTTTGGGCTCATTTTTCTCAAAAAAGTCTTCATAGAAGTGGTATCTGAGCCAAAAGGAGGCTTAATAAAGGGGAAAATAGCGTGAATTGCTTGCATTGGGGCTGCAATTGCGAACTTTAAGGCTATTTTTAGTGCTGAAATGGCATGAGAGGTGTAAGTTTCGCCAACTTCACGCGGATGATCGGTAAAAAGTCGTAAAAATCGCATTAAACAGGGGTATCCGTGATAAAAAAACACCCATAATTGGTCCAAAACTCTTTTTGACAGTGCAAATCGTACCTTTTTGCACATTTTAGTACGATATTTTTCATTTTTGGTGAGTCTCCGGTAATAATCTTGACTGGAAGGCTGTTAAAGTTGTCTGTAACAAACTTTTCAACCACATTTTCGGCCTCAATATAATTTAAACCGTGCAAATCAATCATTTGGACGCCTCTTGAGCGTCTCCCGTATGTATTCAAGAACATTTTGGGCCTCCTCGTATGTTAAAACGTTTGAATATCCAGGCATTGTATCACCTTTTCCATCCAAGATTGAATTTAGCAACTCTTCATCGGCTGTTTTTAGTCGTCTACGGTCTGCAAATAGGTTTGTTTCTCGACTTGCGCCCCTTCCATTGGGCCCATGACATGTATCGCAGAAGGATTCATACACTTCTTGGCCACTTCGAGCCTGCAAGAATGAAAAATTGAGGTCATTAGCAATGGTTAGGCCACCAATTAATAAACTTATTGCGAAATATTTCACAAGTTTAGTTCTTCCATGATTGCTTTTGCCATTTCTTTGACAAAATAGTCGGAACTTCTCTTTGCATCTGGGTTAAACCTGCCAAGTATGTGCTTTACAGCCTTATCTGTTGAGAACTCTGGGTCTAAGAACAAGGTAATCGAATCATATAAGTTATTAAACTTGCCAGTTGGCATTTGAACCACATTATTCATAACATACCACACGTTTAGGTCTTTAAACTTTGGATCTTGGTGAGGTTTAAGCTCTTTTTCTGCTTCATTGACAGCAGTTGGGACGTATTTGAACGCAGATCCAGTTTTTCCTCGTGCTGCAATACTTCTGACTCCTTGTTTTGGCTCTTTAACATACCGAGCGGCTTCTTCAAACCCTTGCTCGTCAATAGTTTTTATAATAGTTGCCATCCAATCGTTCTCTTCTAGAGTTTGTAGTACCTTTAGGTCTTGTTTTATGGTTGCAACGTTCTTTATCGCATCCCTAATTTGATTAAAAGCAAATTGTGTAGTAACTCCTAAACCAGATTCACCGGTTTGTCGAATTTGTGACGCTACCCAGATGATAGCTTGCAGCTCATGTGGCAAAATGTTTAATTTTTCTGCTTCTTCGGCAACGAGGTTAGCCATATATCGATATGAAGGAGTGCCTGCCATTAATTTGCCCTTTATTTTGTTCCATTCTGCAGAAGTTGAGGCCTTCTTTAAGAAAGGATAAAACGCATCAATCATCCATGTGTCAATCGTTGAATTCCAATAGTAAAGATCATCCAGAACAATATTTCCAAATTCGTCTCTTTCTCCTGCTAGGTTTGGTGCTATTAAATTTAAAGCAAAGTTCGGAACTTTATGTGCTCCTGTAAACCCTCTAAACGAGCCTGGCTTCCTCTTCTCAGCCCCTGGAAATGTCTCTAGGTACTGTCTTAATAAATCTTCTTTACCTTCTTCGATATCTTTCTTAACAGCCTTGTACATGAAGACCGCCTCAGCTAGATTAAGAGAAAACTTTGCTCTTGGAGAGTAAGTGGCTATCAACAAACCAAGTAAGGCAGACTCTCTATCATTTTCTGTCTCTCGATCAGTTAGTCCACGAATGTTGTGATACCAATCTCTTGCCTCTTCGTATAGTCCATCTATTTGTTTAGTGCTTTCCACCAAAACTCTAAAGTCTGCGAGGACTTGTTCGGGGACACGCATGACAATTTTGGCTTCTTCAAATTCTTTAGCACCCATTCGGCCAAGACCTTTTTCTAAGCCTTTAACAGATTTAGGGCCTCTTTTTTTAATTTCTCCCTCTGGGCCATAATAGCGTTGCCTAAGACTCAACTGCTCAGGACTAAGTGCCCTATACTGTTGGACAGTCAGCTGTAGTTTTTCTGCCTCTTCTTTTTCTTCTTCTGTTGCATCCTCTGGCTCCTCTACTTCGGCAACCATTTTGCGTTTGGGCTCTTGAGATTGCGCAAAATCAGACGCCTTCAGTTGGGGCACCGGACCTTCAGCCCCTAAAGCTATTTTGGCCCCTTTGACGATTGAGGCTATTGAGTTGTTTAACTGCTCAAATTCTTCAGGGCTAAAAGAGAACTCTTTAAAACCAGATCTTTTTAGCGGAACCACCTCCGCCTCGTTTACAAAACGGCGCCATCCTTCAAAAATTGGTTTCATTGTCATTATTTTGCTCCTAAATTAGATTTTTCTTGCCACTCAGCAGATTCTGAGTCTTTTGCGATTGGACCACCCTTTGCCCAGGTGTGACATGCCCTGGCACTGTGGCACTTAAAGTGGTGCATCCAGCAGTAGCCAAGCTCACCATCATCATCAAATGTGTCACCAGGCAAACAATCTTTCATTCGTGGTGAAATATCAAAGGCGACACAGTTTCCACACACAGACTTCTTTGCAGCTTCTTCTGTTGTATCCCAATATTCAGCTATGTCTTTCCAATAATCAGCAGGCTCATCAACATTTAACGGGCCATAATTATATTTCTTAATGGTAGCGTCTCTGTTCTTCGTATTCAGGGCCAAGTCTTGAGTTGCAGGAGGACAAATAAGATCAAGTGCCTTTTTAATTAATTTATTAATCTTTACTCTAATCATTTTATCCTACCATTTCTTGCAAGACCAGTATCGTGCCTTTGTCTTGGGCCCTGGGGTCTTGCACTTATGTCTTGCACGGAAAGATTTGCGAGCCTTTGGATTTGACTTGCGAATTCTCATGTTCGGGTCACCAAAGTTTACTTTTTTAACGTTGCCTGTTTTGGGATCTTTCACAAATACTTTAAATTTCTTAACGTCTCCACGCATTGGCTTATTGAGTTTTACCTTGCGGCCACGATATTCTGCCTCTTCGATAACGTCTTCGTAAAATTCAACTAACGCTGGTGATCCATCGTCATAGAAAGCTTCAGGGATATAGTAGTAAACTTCTACGAGATCCTTAAGCTCCTCAGAGACAGCATCAAATATTTCAGTTCTTGAAAAATTCATGGTTTCGTTTGTCTTTCTTTTTGATTTCTTACCCCACTTCTTGCCTTTACCTTTTGATTTACATTGGGCAGCAGTAGGACGACACGCTGGGTACTTAGATCTCTTCTCGCCCTTTTGGCGACCACATGATTTATATCCAACTTTCTTGCCTTTTTTATATTTAGGGGCGTTGCAGTCCACCCAGCCACCTTTTTTGCCGGGAGCACCTTTTCGGCCAAACCATTTTCTTAGGCCTTCTTTTTTTTCATCTATAGCTGCTTCCAGTTCTTCCACAATCATTGCAGTAAGGAGGTCCATATCGATTTCTTCTTTTTTCATTCTTTGTGTTTTCCTCTTAGAGGCCTCCTTTCTTTCTTCTGCGTAATCAAGCGCTCCCTTTAATCTCTTCTTAACCTTGGGATCTTTAGCGTTGTTATACGCAGCCCTTGCACGTTGGTGAATAAGATTAATTATTTGCGATTGTCTCTTGTGTGATTTGGATTTAAAAGATTTTTTAGCTAATGTTCTCCTAATTGCAGCAGCACTTGAAAACTCAACGCTGACGGTATCCTTTGGGTTCTCATCAGTATATAGTCTACGACCAGAACCTTTGGGCTTTTTTCCTGTTCCAACTTTGGGATCTTTACTCATTGTCCTTGGTTTTTTTTATGTGAACTTCTTTACCATCATGAAGAATATAATCACCGTGCTCATGAAGACCAACATCATCCATACCAGTTATGGCTTTTTTAATGTCTTTCGCTGTTCCATCAGTATGCTCTTTTAAGGCTTTCATGCCAGCGGCACCACCCTCTTTAACTAGAGCTTTACGAATCTTTGCAGGCAAATTGTCTTCTGCCTCATTGAGGGTTACCTCTTCTTTTACGCCCTTCCAGATCTTACCTTGACGACACTTTACAGCAGCACCCGAAGCATATGCTGAGGGCCAGACTTTATACTTTCTCTTGGCAATGCGAGCGCAACGATCTAGCTTCTTGGCTTTTTCCTTTTTCTTCTTCTTGCGCTTCTTCTTCTCGTCTAACTCTAATTGTTCTGCCTTAACACAGTTCCTGTATGTTTTGCCATACATCTTTTTGGTTTTGCGTGTTTTGTGAGTTTTGTAGCCTTTTTGGCAGCGCTCATCAAGCTCTTCTTCGTTGACTTTTGCCATATTAGTCAAAGTAGCATAATAGACTTTTATGCCCTTTTTTTTGCCATATCGTTTTTTAAAGTCTTTCTTGGGGACTTTTTTTTCAAGATTTTTTAATTTTGCTTTTTCTGACTTTTTAAGTTTGCGCTCTTGCACAACCTTTTCAGTCTCCTCTTGAATAATGTGTAATAGATCTTGCTCGTTCATTTTTATGCACAACATCCCTCTGAACAATTGCAGCATCCGCAGCAGCAACAGCAGTGCGCGCTATTAAATAAATTTACTAATCTGTGAAGTAGGTTTTTCATGATAAGTCTCCCTTAACCAGTAAATAGTTACATTACAATGAAATCACTCCATGGAGCATCTACAACATCAAAGATTGCCTCACGAGTTCCGTCAGACCAGATTCTCTCTAGAACCGTGCCTGCTTTTGATTCTTCATTCTTAAGATAAAGAAGCCATATTGAGTTACCCCCAGCAGGCTCAATAGCAACTGTTCTATGCATGTCAGGGACATAAACATAAATTGGAATTCTATCAATCATTGGAACAATAGAAATAACTTGAGAGTCAGACCCTGTATACAAGTTGCCTTCTTCATCCATACCCAACACTGTTGAGTCAGCAAGGCCTGAGACATACGGGGCTTCCGCAATCTCATCTGTAAGCGGATTGTAGATGTGAATTGCTTGTTCGGATTGTTCAAGTAAGAAAATTCTACTATCACCAGGCACAGGGCTACTAGTAGCGTCAACCCAACATTGAGTGTCGCTACTTCCTATGGCAACCCAAGCAGTTCCATCGTCGAGGTTACGAAAATAAATGTAATTTTCAACAGCACCGACAAGAAGGTTAGCATTCCTTGCAAAGTGTATTTTGCCATTGCCATTGACTGTCAAGCCTGTCTCTGTAACGGTATCCAGAAGACCGCCAATAACGTTTAGAGGCCTTTCTCTTGGCACATCACGGCCTCTATCCGTATTCATGGCCATGAGGCTATAAGTGCCTGGTAGGGCTGTCATGCTATCGCTTGGAAAACCAACACGGGCTGTGTATAATACATCACCAGCCTCACTGATTTGCTCAATGTTGCTGCCTTCGTCATAACGAAAGCCAGATTTTGTTAGGATGTAAAACCTTGGATCAGGAATTTCCGGTGGTTCTGGTGTTACATCATCATCATCGTCACCAGGAAGATCAATAAAAGTTACAGTGGGACGCCAGTCAGGTGAATCAATAGGAGGATCATCGGGATTGTCCACTGTTGTGTCATCATCATCAAGTGGAACAATGTTGTAGCCTGTACATCCTGCAACAAATAAAACTAAAAGACCTAAGAACCAGTAATACCTCATAAAAAAACCTCCTAAAGTATATAGGAGGTAAAAAGTATGTTTTTTGTTTTTGTTTTTTATTGTTTTTTATCTTCAATTGCTTTTACAAGGGCTCTTAAGTCAATAATTTTTCTTTCCATTGGAACTTTGGGAGACAAGCTGTTAACCAAAGAATTAATTACAGTTATAAATTCATCTCTTGTATCTATTCTGGCACCTGTGTCTTCTGTATCCTTTAGAAAAGCCTTAATACCAAAAGGAACTTCAGGCGCATTGCGACCAGCAAGCTGCCTTGCTGGGACTTGTCCTTGGCCTTTGTCAACTTCCTCTAGCTCTTTTTTTAGGCTCGGGCTTCAGGTTGAAAGGTGGCAACTTAAGAGCAGCCACTGTGTCAGCGACAGCAGAATCCTGAAGATACCTGTCATCACCGGCATCAACCCAGGAATCTTCATATACGTCTAGGACCATCTCAATGGCTCTAGAAGTTGGTTTCAAATTACTAGCTTCAAGTGCTTTTAGAAATTCTTTCCTAAAAGATCTTTCTTCATCCTCATTCATTCGAGCAACTTCTTCTTGAATGATTTCTCTTAGTCTGGTTTGTGAGAGCTTCATTGCTAGTCTCCTTCTGGCTTAGCAGCGCGTGCGATGTCCATATAAAATTTGTCCATATCTCCACCGGACATTAGTTTTAATAGGGTATTTTGATAGTGTTCTTTGGGGCCGTTGCCGTAGGTTACCCAATCAAGATTTTGAACATCCCCAGACTCCTTTCTAGGCCAAAGATTTTCTTTGACATATTGTTTAAGATTTTTTTAAAGCACGACCACTTACGGCACTACGTGCATCTCTGGCAAGATTGGTTATATGCGTCTTTGGGGCCTTTCTTTGCAATCTCGCTACAAGTGCCTCTCTTTCATCTGTTCCAGTTCCATAATAGCCAAAAGCATCAATTATTAATTCTTCAATTTTGTCATCTATATTGGGCCCAACAAAATAAGTTAGCCCTCTATCATCTTTTGGCAAACCCTCTACAGCCTCTTCCATCGGGCCAACATTCATCATGGCAGCTTGATCAGCCATATCACCAGCAACATCACCAAGAGCACCTTCGTGTTCGCCGCGCATGTACTCCAAAGCGTCACCAAGGGCCCTCATAGCCTTTTCAAGGGCCATGACGATATCGGCAGGCTCACGAGGCGGTGGTTCCTCTCCATGAGCCCCACAGTGGCCTTCCTCGACCTTTGCCTCATCTTCCTCAAGTTGGCGTTGAACCGCATCGCCAAAAATTTCACCAGCTTCTTCGTTTGTCAAAACGACTTCAAGCTCTTCGCGGATAATTTGTTTTAGTTGCTCATTGGTAAGTTTCATTGTAAAATCTCCGATTTCAGTAGATAATTAGTGTTTCGAATCCAAAACTTCGCAGGAAAATTTTTTTTACCCCACAAACAAAAAACCCCTCCGAAGAGGGGCATTTGCTTTTCTAGAAAGAAATTACTTTTTAAGAAGCCTTTCAATCTTATAAGTATCCTTTAGTTGCTTACGCTTCCAGCTCAAATGACAACCCTCAGCAACTTCAGTAGCCAGGTAATCATCAAGAATACCCATGGCGATTGAAGCACCATGACGGTGGTGAACATCGCCACCAGCCTTCTTGAACTCCCTAGCTCGACGAACTTGAGACTGCTTGCCAACCATATTCTTCATATAAAGTTTAAAGTCTCGTTCAACCGCGCCACCAGCAGACAGAGCAGGGGAAAACACCGTAAAGAATTGAAATGCCCTCGTGAAGCTCACCATAAAGCTTTTCATCCTTCTGCCAAGCGTTAGCCATTACGGCAGCTGCTTGACTGACTGCATCCTGTCCATTCTTTAGTGCACGCTTAAACGCACCAATTTTTACATTCTTTCCGGTCTTGCAACCAACAGTCCCAAAGGGATCAGGTGAGCCATAAACACGGACACCACAAAAACTTAGTTGCTGCTCAAGCTTAATTGCATCGGGCTCCTTACTAAGAACTTGGTGAATAAACACCTCCTCTGCATTCGCTTGCTTACGTTGCGACCAATTAAGCTTAACGAAGAGAGAGTGATACTCCTCCTCGGACTCAACGTCAATAATATGAGCAGGAATTCCATCCCTATCGGGAAAGGTTAGCTTATACATATGACGACGATGATCTCCATCAAGGAGGAACTCTTGACCCTTCCTTGAACCACCGATAAAGTTTGCAACAATAATTGGCGAAAAAAGATTCCAATTCCAACCACCTTTTAGGTACTTGGCAATCCTATCTTCACTTGTAACTCGATTGCAGATACTTGGGATATTAATATCCACATCACCACTTCTAGCGGGATGGCCGTACTCTACAATATTCTTAAAAGCACTATGGGTGCCTGCAGTGGCAGTGCCACTACGGTTAATTACTTGAATTGACATATTATTTCCTTTCGATTATGTCAGGCAACGTTCGCAGCCATATGGACTCACGCAAGGTATTACCAAACCTTATGAACGTAATATACTAGAAATATGTGGGGATGTAAAGGGGAAAGTTAGAAAAGGGCTATCTTCTTAGAGGCAATCGATCTTTCTTTTTAGCCATCTTTAACATGGCACCAGCATCCTGGGCTATGGAACTAATTGTTGCTTTCATATCCTCTTTATTCGCAAGTTGCTTGGCGTCGATACCTTCCTTCTTAAGCATTTGTCTAACGTAGAAAAGGAATCTATCAAAGTTTACGCCATACTTCGCACGATAGTCTTTAAATAGGTTTGCAATGACATCAAGGCCAGGCTCTAGCTTTTCTTCGTCCATGGTCTTAGCGGGCTTAGGATACATCTTCATGAATTCTGCCTTAGCATCATCTAGACTCATACCTTTGGACACTCGAAGTCCCAGGTTTTCTAGTTTATGCGCAGGTGGAGGATTTTCTCCATATCGAGGCCTGGAGAGCCTGTCTTGCAAAAACCGTTTGCTATACCCAGCATCTATCAGGCTGTTTCTAAGTTTAATATGCTTGTCCCTTCCCTTGGCGGTTGCCTTGGAAAGAGCATCTGCCTCGCGCACGGCCTCTAGTTCTTCTCGAATAATTTTTCTTAGTTGTGATTCGGTGAGTTTCATGGTATGGTTCCTATTCGTCGTCGTCTTCGTAGCGATAGCGGGCAGGGTTTATTTCGCGATCCCTTTGTTCTTCGGCATCCGTGTCAACGCGCTCTTCTTCTACGTATTCCTTGTATAGTTTGTTAATTTCCTCATACATTTCTAATGCGCTTTCGGGATGGGTTTCTGCATACTCCATAAATCTTGCTAGCAGCAAGTCGACCTGGGCTGAGGCTCGATCAACCATTTCGCCCATATCTGATGTTGGTGCTTCGCGAACTGTGGTCTCCATATACATGCCTGGGTTTCTGAGAACATTGTCGACCCATCCCATGGCCCACCCGCGCTCCTTGCCCATACTCATTAGCTCTTCTACGGCATCCGCTTTTTGCATTCTGTTGTTCACTAGATCTTTGGCTATAGCCATAATTTGCGCGCGTGGGTCCATCGCTTCGCGAACTTTTTCGATTTCTTCTTGTATAACTTTTCTTAGTGTAGATTGTGCGATTTTCATGTGGGAAGTCTCCGTATCTTCTATAAATAGTGCCTAAAACAGTCTTAGCCGCGATTTCTGAGCAATTCTCTCATCAATGCGCGGTCTTCTGTGTACTTCTCTCTCATGGTCGTTAGACCCGTGTCTATTTTTTGGCCCGTAAGTTCTAGCTTTGCTCCTAGCTCGTCTAGTTTACCGACTATATTTTCTTGATGGTACTTCAAGGCTTCGGCTGATCGGATCTCGTCTTCCTTGTTTTCTTTTCTTTGCTGCCAATTCATCCAAAGTAGTGATGCTGTCCATAAACCTAGTGGACCATACTGAGCTAGTCCTTCTATGATAGATTCCATAGTTGGGTTCCCCCCCTCGTATGGTACTAAATAGGTCTTAAAATCTGGAAAATTTGTTTTGGGGGTTTTTTAGATCTGGGAATTTTTCTGGGTGTGTCGAATGTATTAGGCCCGGCCTGGGCCCCCCTGTCAAGGGTGGGACTTAGATTCCGGGGGAGGAGGGGGCTACCTAGGCCAGACTCGAGTTGTCAAGCCTTTTATTTTGGCAACCCCCCTTGACACTAGGCCGCTTCTTCTTCCTCGCCCCAGTCGTCGTCTCCCTCTCCAAGGTTGTAGGCCGTTCGCACGGGCTCGATGCTGTCCCCGTTCCAGGTGTAGTGGTAGGTGAAGGTTCCGCAGTCGCTGTCAATAGTGAAAGGCATTTTCTTTTCTCCGTTGCTCTGGGTTATAAGTTATTATCTCTTATCCGGGGCAGGCTGTCAAGCCTAACCGTCAAGCCAGGCAGGCTCGTGACCGGACCAGCCACCGCTGTAGCCGTAGCCACCCTCGGCGCGTGCCGTCTGGGCGTCCTCCCAGTCGAGGGAAGCCAGGTCACCCTGGCAGTCGTCGCAGCACTCCTCCTCCTCGTACTCGTCTGCATCCGCACAGCGCGGGCAGGTGTCCTCGCACTCGTCGTAGGTGGCCTCGGCAAAGCCGGCGTCGTTGTGCTCCTGGCAGGTGGTGCGGAAGTTCATGGCGGGTGCTCCTCTTGGTTGGTGATAGTATTATTACCTATCCCGGCTCACATGTCAAGAGCTAGAACCAGGCCCCAAGAAAAGGAAGCCATGGCAGGCTTCTGCTTGACAGGCTCCCACCTCTTCCCGAAGGCCTCTGGGGCAAAGCGCTGGCAAAGGCTGGCCTCTACGAGGCTGTCAAGCTCCTCGTCCGTCACGCAGTGCGGGCAGATGGCCAGCACAGTCTGGTCCCCGACCTTCTGCACGAGGCAGCCGATGTTGGTGTTAGCGCAGGCATCGCAGTGGGTGGTCTCGATGTTCATGGTGGCTCTCCCTCGGTTATGAATATATTATTATCTATCCAGGCTCGGATGTCAAGAGGTTTCTACAGCCCCGTGCCTTCGCGGGTGTAGTTGGGGTGCGGGTTGCTGGGTGCATCGAACCAGGCAAAGACCTCGTGCGAAAGGATGCGGCTCTCTGGGCTGTCGAAGCAGGTGTTGGCGTAGCTCTGCCGTACCTCGCTGTCGACCGTCAGGCAATCGAGGTGCTCATCCAAGCGCTCAAGCAGGGCAGACACAGCCGGCACCCCGTGGAACTCGTTGCTCTCTGCACAGAAGATTGCCTCTGCAAGGAACTCCACGAGGGAGAAGGAATCATCCTCCCCGTAGGGACCGCTCCGCTCAGTGCGGCAGTCGTTCAGGAAATCGGTGAGGGCATCGGCGAGGCTGGCGGGAATTGCGGTGTTCATGTTGTGTGCTCCTTGATTCTGAATATATTATTACCTATTCCTGCTCCCCTGTCAAGCACTATTCCTCAGAATAAGAATCAAACCACGGGCCGCTCCTCTCCGTGCGCCGGTTTCCCTCTGCACTGGTGCAGGTGCTGCTGCTGGTCTCCGGGTCGCTGCAGTGTGCCTGTGCCTGCTCCAGGGTCAGCCCCTTCTTGACAACCGTGCGGCGGGGGGAATCTCGAAAGAGGCGGGTGATGGTGTAGGTCTGCATGGCGGCTCCTCGTTGTTGATGACCTATCATCGCCTATTTCACCAGGCAAGTCAAGAACAATTTTGCAATTCTCGAGAATGGCCTACCTAGGCCAAGTTGGTTTAACTTTTCTTATGTGGTAGCAAAGAATAATTTCTAGTTCATCGCGGTGGCAATAGTACCGGCAGCAATGCTGATGATGACAATGGCAGAAACCATGTGTGCTACTCCTCTGTGCTAGGGGTTATCAGATAGCGTTCCCAGACGTAGCCCAGCACCATGCCGGTGGCGACCATCGCCAGGAACACCAAGAATATAACAGCTCCCGGCCCTATTGTCAAAAGGAAAGTTTCCAGAGACCGTCTACCATATCCTCAATTTCCTCCTCTTCTTCCTCGTAGCCTTCCAGCTCGTCTTCTTCTTCCCACCCACGGGGCTTGCTCTCGAATGCTGCAGCCAGGTCGTCGATGTAATTGTCAAGGCTCTCGTTCACGCTGGTTCGCTGTAGGCTCATTCGTTCCTCCATCTTGGTGACCCCATTATGCCAGGAAATTCTGGAATGTCAAGAATAAAATTTCCTCATCGGCGGGAGCCCATCCCCGTTCACCCTGGGCTAAATTCACGGCTCCACTTTCGTCCTCCGTTTCGATGATTGAATAATAGTACACCGCTTCTCAAAAGTCAAACAATTTCTCAAGTATCTTGAAGAAAGTTTGCAAGTCACTGGTTTACAACGTTTTCTCGAAGGTGTACTTAATACATACCAATTCGTATGATTCCTCAAACCCTCGTAAATCAACAACAACTCAGCACATCGTAAACCAGTGACCGCTCACACCTCTTCCCCATTCATACTACTTTGTATGATTCTACCACTACCCCAGAAGGGCCCTTGCATCCTCTCTCTCTCGTAGGAACAACTCTACACTATTCTCCTTGGAAAAGTCAACCTCTCGATTGAAAATAAATTCTTCCGTGGCCAGGTTCAGGTCAGCCTCTACCACCCATACAGAATTCTCAGGGAATCGCTCCTCAATCTTCAGCTTTCTACGTAGCGCAGACTTCTCTGTAGCAAAGACTGCCACGTTCACATTGTCCTCGAAAGGAGACTGCTCGTTCACGATGTATACTGTCTTGACGATTGCCATCTGTTCCCTCACTTTCTGAATGTATCTTACCAGGGCTGTTTGTTCCTGTCAAGGATTATTCCCGCATCAGCTTCTGGAGCCAGCGGGTCGCTACGGCATCACCCAGGTCGTAGGTGTCTGCTGCTTCCTCTGTATACTCTACAATAACTCCCGGCATATGTGCAAGAAGTTTATCTATCTTCTCGTGCATCGCTTTCTCATTGGGAGCATAGACATGAACCCATGGAAGGAACTCTTCCCTCTGGTATGTATCATTCTTTATTGTTGCCTCTCGGACAAGCTGAACCACGTAGTACATGTGTTGCTCCGTTGTTGTGTCCTTATAATGTCACGATGCTATGTGCTTGTCAAGGATTATTCTTCATCCTCTGGGCGCTCTGTTGCATCTCCTAGGTATACAACTTTTGTTTTCTCTCCCCCCACCATCAATTCGTAGTTGCACTGTGCGAGAATGCCTGGCCATGTTTCGTTTGTCACATGGTATTCCAAGTCATCCTTCTTGAACATTGCAATGAACATTGTTTTCTTTGCCATGTCTCTCCCTCAATTTCTGCATTCATTATGCCTGGTGGGGTTGGGGTTGTCAAGGATTATTTTGTCATCCGGCAAACACATTCACCACTGCACTGTTGTAGGGAGTGTGAAAGAATGTCCCCTTGGGCAACCCAAGCAAGTCACATGCGAGGTTGTCAACCTTGTGCCACTTCTCTGAATTGTAGCTGACTTCTCCTGGGCCTCCGTACCATCCGGGGTCGAACATGTCTGTGGCATTAGGTATACCACCCTCACAATAAATTTCAAGGATAGACTGTGGGCACCACTGGCCCGGTGCTTCGCATGAGTGATGTACGTCTGTCTGTACTGACTCCTTGATGTAGTCCTCCATCCCAAAGATGGTGAGAATGGCCTTGCGGTATGCTTCACGAATGTTCTGTGCCATGTTGTCATCGATGTGCATATTTTATTTCCTCTTGCCGGGGTTCATCTCGACTGTGAAACAATAGTACCAAGGATGGTTTGGACTGTCAAGGATTATTTTATGTTGTCGCCGGAAAGGGCCACTCCTCGCACGAGTCGATGAAGATGCGCCCCTCTCTCTCAAGCAAGGCAACATGCCTCTGCCACCAATCCTGTCGCACCGGAATGTCTGGCACGTTGTCAACCTCATAGAGCAGGCTGATGATAGGGATGATGGTGCTGTTGAAGTCTCGCACTGCTTCGCGGTAGGTCATTGTTCCCCCTTGGGGTGAATGGGTTGCTCATCGTGTTACCAATGTAGCAAACCACTCTGGGGTTGTCAAGGATTAAATGTTGTGCCCCTTTCCTGATGCGATGATGTTACCCATGGTTCCCTCTGGGTAGAAGGTGACAAGCTCTTGCTCCATGGGCTCCTCTTCCTCCTCTGGGAGTTCGAGGGTGTGTCCGTTCCTCATTGTAATGAGGGTCGAGACTTTCTCGAACGTGTTCCTATTGATAGCACGCTGCTCGGTGTCTGTCAAGGCTCGATAGTTGAAGTGAATATCCCGAAAGCAGTAGTCGAGATAGTCGAGAAGGTCGTTCACTGTCACCTTTGCCATGCTGTCCCCTATCCGTATAGCTCGTTGTTCATCATCTCTTCAATATTATCGAGGGGGCCAACTAGGTCCTCGATGGCTACTGCTGGAAGGTCTCCTGCATCGTAGGAATCACGCCACATTCTGTCACGAAGGTCCTCGGAAGAGAAGCCAATGTGGTCTACGAGAATCTGGTCCACTTCCCTCATCCACTGGTGAAAGGTCAAGAGCTGATACATGCTGTCTCCTTCGACGTTGTGAACATACTATAAGTGAGAAAATTTCTGGCGTCAAGTTTTATTTTATTCTATGCCTGGCGCTAAATCAACAAAGGCGCTCTTGCGGCAAGCATTCACAAACCTTTGGATGTCAAACCTTGAATTCTCTTTCCTAAAATAGTTTGCCAAGTCGAGCGACAACTGCTCACGCTGGTCGTATGTGAGGTCCTGTGCCTTGACTATGTTTGCTATTGCGATGAAGTGCTTCTTTGTCATACGTTCCATACCCTCTTGACTAGCTTGCGCTTGCCGTCAATGACTTCCCATACGGAGCCCCGCCATAGATTGATACACATTGCATGGAACTCATCTGTCGGTCCAATTACAAACCGACGTCCGTTCATGCGCTCTACACCTGTCACAATGAATCTTTGCTTCATGTGCTCTCCTCAACTTGTGCAATCATTATGGCGGAGTCCGCTGGGAATGTCAAGAGAAATTTCTAGGAGATAACAACTCCACGACGACGACGGCGCTCTGACCTATCATCGTCCCTGAAAGAATCGGCCATGCCACGCACTCGCTCGTTGGAAGTGTTGGGATAGTGTGCAGCATAGATGATACCATGCCTGCTGCCGACATAGCGGGAGCGGTTGCTACACCATGCGAACTTGACCCACTGGCCTGTTCGAAGGTCCATCTCTCCAGAGGCGAGACGGTCGTAGTTGTTGTTGTCAATATAGATAGTAGAAGTGAACTGTCCGGTGTTTCGCTTTGCCATGATTGGCCTCCTCAGTTTGTGTTTGTACTCTATCAGGTTGTTTTCAGGTTGTCAAGGATTATTTTAGTATGCCCCATCATCTTTCAAGTCACGGGCTGCTTCGTATGCGTTGTAGTAGTCTTCTTCTGACTTCACGAACCCATCGCCACGCAGGGTCTCCACAACACTGTCAGGTGTCTCGTTGTTACTGTTAGGAATACCATACCCAGTGATGATGTCATAGTAGTCATCGAATGTCAAGCCTGCATGATTCTTATCCTGCCACTCCTTCTCCCATGTGGGCTCCTTCTTCGAGATGACATCGAACACATCCTGGCGAAGGGCGTAGAATGCGATGGTCCGAATGACACTCCTGTAGCTATCAGCCTGCTCAGGGTTCAGCTGGCCCACCACATTCCACAGGGCTTCTGGATTCTCTGTGAAGCGCATGACAGTCTCAGCATCGCCCCATACAGACGTGTATCTATCCGCTGCATTGCTTACAAGCGAGTCAAGGTCTGTGTTATTATCTTTGCTCTCCCACCATGTCTCATTGGCAAGGACAGCAATCGTTTCGTCATAGTCTTCGATATAGCTCATGTGGCCTCCTCGATTTCTGGGCTTACTCTACCAGGGCTTTCTGGGCATGTCAAGAATAATCTGCAATGCTCTTCAGCTTTCGTAGAAAACCTTCCTCTGTATCAACTTCGTACTCCTCACCTAGATGCCTTATGTATTGCAGGGCAAGAACTAGAACTGCCTGCTGGGACATTCCCAACTGCATCACCTTATCGAGAAAGAACATATCAGGTATCACCTTCCTCGTCAAGTCCAAGCTTGCGGACAAACATTCTCAGACCATCTACTCTTTGTTGTGCATCTCGTAGGTCACGCAGTGCCACTGTCAATGAAGAAACAATCTGCTCCTCGGAAAGACAAACCTCGTCTTCCCCGTTCCCATCGCTGGTAATATGGGCCCAGCCCCCAGACTCGGGTCGATGACATAGGAATCGGGTGGGCAACTTCCTCACAGGAATAGCAACGCTGTTCATGCCTTCACCGGCCCTTCACAGAGACCCTGCTCGATGAGAGACATAGCACCCCTGCCATACCGATGCCCTTCACTGACTGGCCAGATAGCACCAGTGTCAATCAGGTGCTGCCAGGCTGCTATCTGCTCTTCACGCTCTGCGGGAACGCTCCCTTCAATAATCATAACTGAATTGACTAGGTTCATCTGCTCTTGGGGCGTTTGAATCTTCATGTCGCTCTCCGTTGTTTGTGCAATCATTATTACACTGTTGGATGGAGGTGTCAAGAATAAAATTAAATATTGTGATACTTTCTAAATTGTTCAGCAATTCTCGATAGTTGCGAGTCTATCTCTCTCTTCTCTCTATCGGTGTTTCCTTCACAAAGGGGGGCGTCTGTTTCTTCATCTATACACTCGCTCCACTCCTCTGAGAAGGCAACGAGCAGTTCATAGCACAATTCCTTTGCACGTCGCCTTGGAGTAGTGGCACCTCCGTCGAAGTCTCTAATCATGCTACCCCCCGTAGTTATTGAACCCTTGCATCAGGTCTGTCAGGTCAGCGACCCTCTCCTTTGTCTTCTTGTCTTCACAATAGCTTCTTTGCGATGTGGAGTCAAGCATTTTATTTAGCTGATACTTAATTTCTTCCCCACCCAGGATTACGCCATAGTGGGTCTCTACATTGCGAATGATGGTGTCAAGCTTCTGCAAGCCCTCCCTAAGAATAAAATAATCTCTCTCAAGAAACAAAACCTTCACTCGCTCATCCATCGTGCCACCTCACTTTGCTTTATCTATACTATCAAAGCGACTAAGGGTTGTCAAGTATTTTCTCTGCAATGTGCAGAGCTATTTTGTTCCGCACTGCATTGCCCTCTGTAGGGTTGTGCCAATGAATTGTCACATGCTCATCGTCCAGGCCAATGACTGTGCCTATCTGCTTCTTCTTCCTGTATGGTTCTCCTCTCCTTGGGGTCACAAGCTCCCCAACCTCTAGGGTGAGATGGGGATTCTTGTTGTATCCTATATGTGGCATTACTCGGTGTCAACCTTAAATTTAGTTTCAATCCAACAATGCGCCCCACAGCTCAGTGGATTCTGAGGGCGGTATACTACACGAGCAATCTCTCGACCAGCTTCGTCTCGGATGATAGCATCCGATGTGTACCTGTTGTCCTTGTAAGTCTTGACCGTTAGACACGGCTCGTTAGTATTATTCTTTCTGTTACGCTTAATGACGTGCTGATTTACATGAATGATAGTCTTCATCCTGGCTCCTGTCAAGCATTAATTAGAGAAATGTTTGAATTGAGAAGAGGGTGTACCCCGTGAGAGGTTCCATCGAACCAGTGAACGTCTGCATACATGTTCCCCTCGTTATAGCAGACCGTCTCGCTTGTCACGAGGCCGTAGGCGATGTCCGTCGCCCACCTCCCAATGTGAGTGTACTGCACCAAGGAACCGATGCGAACTTTGTTTGCTTCTTCTCTGGTCATGTCGCTCCCTCACTTTCTGCAATCATATTAGCAGGGATTGTTTGGAGTGTCAAGACTTATTTTGCTTCTTCTCTCGCTTCTGCTTGCTCTCGGCCAGCATCTTAGCGACCCACAAATTGAACCCATCATCGAACTCAGTAGCATACTCGTCCTTAAGGACCAACAACTTCTCGCTATTCTTCTCCTCATTGCGAAGCTTGTAGCCTGGGATGAGGAACTCTGTTCCAACCTTAGCTCCAAGGAACACGTTGCACACTGCATAGGGCATGGCCTTTGTGACCATCTTCTCCTTGCCAGTCTTGCGGTCACGCACCTTCTTTCGATACCTACGGAAGCTGATGTCTACGACACGAGACTGGATTGTCTCACCTGTGCCAGTCCTGATAATAACAAGGTCGTTCTTGTGAAGATAAGCCATGTCGTTTCCTCCGACTTTCTGCAATCATATTAACAAAGGTTGTTTGGGTTGTCAAGGATTATTCTTCGTCCCACATAGCGAATGCTTCACACAGGTCATACTGTTCATCAAGTCGATTAAACAGAGGCGAGCGCTCGGCTTCTGGTAGCTCATACTCGTCCCGAAGTCCATCGAGATGCTCTTCGTTGCCATCACTCCAGTAGCCAGCGAAGTCCATGCCTGGCTCGTGATAGGAAGCATCGATGGAGCAGTCGGTCATCATGTCAAAGAAATTCTCGTATGCTCTGACGGGTGGTGCCCATGCTGAGCGGAAACAGCCGGTAATCACTGCAGTGCCGTTCTCGTTATCAACAAGCTCTAGGTCGTCGGCATCAATATCCCACTTAGTTCCCCAATTATCTACACGCCAGTCATACCAGTTGGGGCCATCACCCAAACCTTTTGTATCATTCAGCTCTGCAGGCATCGGAACCATTGCTTGGAGTAGTCCAAAGTCTCCTTGGCTTGCGACTTGTGCATCCTCCCAGAGCTTGCTTATGAGGTCAACTGGCCCTCTAATATTAATTGTATTATCACACCAATTCGGCATTTCGTCTCCTCACTTTCTGAATATATTATGGCACAAGGGCTCTGAGAAGTCAAGAATTATTTTGAAACCAGCTTGAGGAGCTTGTGGTCAAGCGGATAGAAGCCATGCCCCCTCATGGTCAAACCAGTGGATATGTGCGCTATGTCCGCTTTCCCTCACTGCTATGACAATCCCGTTCGTCAAACTCCTCGGGTGCGTCCATCGCACGATGGAGCCAACGCGGGCGTCTATGGGCTTGCCAGTGTGTATATCGTTGCGGTTCATGTCTTTACCTCTTTTGTCAGGGTGTTTGTATTTATATCACTTACCTGCCATCGGTGTCAATAGCAATAATTCGTTCATTGGTAGAAAAGTAGGGTCGCTCTGCGTAGTACCGTGTAGTCATCCACATACGCTGGCACTTACTAGCGATAGGCTTTGGGGCACACAGGTCAGTGAGAACAATGTGTCCATCGAAGCTATTCTCATTCACGTACTTGGTAGGTGGGTTGAAATCAGTGCCACCATAACGAACTCGTGTCCACTGCTTCCTGTCGCCCTTCTTCCAGACGTAGATATCATCATATGCCACGTCACTATCGAAGGGGATGACCGTGAAGGTAGCGAGGCCAGCCAAGGTGTTAAGCTCGGCAAAGAAGGCCTGCAGCATCTCATCAGATACCGAACCAGACTGGTCAATCGAGATAGCAATACTGGCCTGCCTTCTGGTCTTGCGACCTGGGTGGATATAGGGGGAACCTCCTGTTGAGGCGACGTTGCGTTGAAGCTCGGTCGGCTCGCTGCGAGGTCTTAATAAAGTAGCGCAAAACCTTCCGCCAGTCAACAGAAGAATTCAAGCTCTTGATAATTTCCTGCTTCACCTCCTGTGAGACAGAGCCCCAGTTGTTTGACTTGTTGGCCTCGTCTGCTGCCTTACGCATGACATCCTTGAGACGCTGCTTTGCAATCTCCTTGACATCGTTGGGGACATCATCCCAGCCAGAATGGTCATCGAACTGGTCTCCGTCTCCTTCTCCGTCCCCCCCAGAGCCACCACCTTGTGGTGGGGGGTCCTTCTTCAGTCGCTCGAAGTACCACTCAGCACTCTGGCCAACAGGGTAGTCTGCAAAGTCTTTCTCACCAGGCATCAGACACATATCTGGAAGCTCTCCTCTGATGTGGCTGTTGATAGCCAAGTCAGTGGCATAGTTCCATAGCTTGGAGAACTCACCAGGCTTGCCATCTTCCCCAGGTGGGGAAGGGTTGCGTCCGGTCACATGGTCAAACACTAGGTGATAGAACTCATGCTTGAGAACTCCAAGCTTCTGAATGTCTGGAAGCTTAGCAAAGAAGTCTGGATTGTACAACAATTCAAACTGACATGTCTCAGGGTTGACACGCACACCGGCTGTCGGAATAGACCGGTTTGGCCGCTTATCGACTCGCCTTGAAATCCCCGCAAAGAACGGCTCATTCATCAGTAGGCGAGCGGTGTGCATGTTCAGGTTGAAGTCACTTGCAGGAGCATCCTGCGGGGTGTCTTGTGGGTTGGACGTTTCTGTCATGTCATCTCCCAATGTTGGACTAATACTATCAGTGCCTTTGCCCGTTGTCAAGAATTAATTTCCGTCCTTCTCGGAGTCACCCAGAATCTCTACAAGGTAGGCGCTCACCTTCTTACCACCCCTGGACTCTGCACGGTGGACTGCCACTGTGTTATCCAAGGGGCCGTTGCCAAGCAGGGTCCAAAGCTTCATGGCCACCTCACTTGGGAGCATGACGATGTAGTCTGCAAGGTTCTGCACTCGTTCCTCAGATAGCTCAGTCTCAAAGACTTGCGCTGCCTCCAGCTTATCAATCATAGCGGTATGCTCATTGATGCCAAAGTCTTCTACCATATCCATCCTGCCCTCGTCAAGAAGATTCTCTACGGATACTTGGCGGTCATAGTTGGCAATAAAATCCTGAAAGGCGACGGCTGCTTCGAACCCAACGAACGCTGTAGCGAGGCTGTAGATAGAAGCGGGACTGTCATCACTGTCAAGCAAGTGGCTGGCTTGCAGACACTCATCAAAGCGATGCCAGGAACGACGCGAGGGATACACCTTGTTCGGTTCGAACTCATCGGCATGCTCAAGGTGCTGGCGGTTCTGATTAACAAAGTCCCAGACCATAGTTGACACGTTGTCATTGGCCCAGTCAAGCCAGTCCTCTACACTGGGCTCTACATCGAAGACGGTCCATCGGTCAAGCTCCGCAGGGTCCATGTCACCAACCTGGTACTGGGCACCATGCTCACCACCATTGATGGCGGCGAAGATAAGGGTGTCATCATGCAAGGTGTGGCCATTCAGCTTGCGACTGTCAGTAAGCTCGAAGATGCCTTGTCGAACCTCGATAGTAGCGCGGTCAACCTCATCGAGGAAGAGCACCACAGGCTGTTCACATGCAGTCTTGAACCAGTTTGGTGGGTTCCAGTTAGTGCGGTCCCCATCGATACTAGGGAGACCAATCAAATCACCCTCGGTCATCTGTGAAGCACGTCGTTCGACCACAGGCAGGTCAACACTCTCAGCGTACTGGTAGACGACCTGGGACTTGCCGATGCCATGTCGTCCGCGAAGAAGGACAGGCTTGTTTACAGAAGTAACGAAGGGAACTACGTTAAGAAAGGTCTTGAAATCAACTGCCATTGTAAACACCTCTTGGTGGTTGGTTGTGGTCTATTTATACCTAAAAGTAACTAGGCTGTCAAGTGTTAAAATTAATTTATTTCTGCTCTGTTGATTAGTTTAATGCAATCCCGTTCGACCCATACTACCTCTTGCTGGCCTGCCCAAAGAATTATTATCCAAGAGGCGCCGAACTCTTCCTCATACTCTATTGGCTCTACTTGTAACACAAGCCCAACACCTTTGCTGAACCTACTTTGAACTAGATCTCCTGGGGTTACGTCTCTCATTTATTCTTCTTGGGCAACCTGCCCTTCTTGATGTGACGCTCCTCAACATACATCGGAACAGTCTTGCCGGCAAGAAGAATCTTATAAATCTTTGAATTCTTTGCTGCGCTCTTGGGTTGCACTGGAGATACCTCCAGCACGAACCCAGCCTTTCCAGCGAACTGCTTCATACGATACATGTTGTCACGCTGTGTCCAAGGAATCATGGTGATTAGTGGATTCTCCAAGGGAAGAGCACTCTCTGCTCGGAAGCAGATAAAATCTCCTGGCGCATACTTGGGCTCCGACTGTTGAGATGCCCATATCTTAGGGAAATATTTATTCTGTGTCAACTGTTCAAAATGAAATGGTGATGGAGTGTAGGCCTCATCATCGCCATCAAGAAACTCTTTAGGTGTCTCGTTGGTGATGTGGCGATAGTAGCCACTCAGTCGATAATGCTTGCATGCAGCACGATACATGGCTGCTCTTTCACCAACAAACTTGCTTGGAAACTCCGCTCGATACTTTACCTTATCAGGAGAGAAATGTCCACAAACTTCTCGCATCCTCTCGGACTTCCAGTAATAAATATTATCCTTTTCAATATCCCTTTCAAAACAATCAATGTGGTCCTTCCAGATGCTGGCCTCATTGTCATTGACACTGTGCTTGCCAGCTTCAAACCTGGCGCGAGCAAGCTCCAGTAGCTGTTCTGAACTCAATTCATAAAGGTCTTCATTAGAAGTCATTTTGTGTAAACTCTCTCCAGGTCTTTGTTGCCGCTGCATTGGCGAACTGGTAACCGTTTGCGAATGAATCAATCGTCCATTCCTTATCTTTAAAACGATAATTAAAGTTAGACCAAGAAGGCGTTGACTTTAGCCATCCTTCCGGCGGCTTGGGTGCCATCGGACCAGGGCTGATTACAATGCCGTTCTTGACTTCACCTGTCTCCTTAAACTGTGAAAGAAGTCTATCGTAACCAAGCTCACTTGTCAAGGCCATTGACATATTTCGACCAGTCGCCATACACATCACGTCGATATGGCAGCGGTTATCGTACTCCTCAGCAAAATTAAAGTTAAGGAGTTCCCAATTGATACCTTTGACAATGTAGTGCTTGTTCTGCCAGACATACTGCCTAGTATCGTAATTATATTCACTCTCGGAACGGACCATCAACGCCCCTGGTGCGAGGCCAATGCGTGTCATATATTCGAGCAACACCGGGCGGAAGCTTCGATTGGCCTCATAGCAAGCTTGCTTTGCAGCCTTGAGAGAAGGGCATCCCCTACGATTGTGCCCAGGTCGTTCACAGAATGAGCACTTGCGATTGCGAACAGCACGCTTTCGACTTTCCTTGAGAGAAGCTTGGTCATGGTCATACGAACGGACCTGCAAGTTCTCAGGGTCTGTGAGCCTTATCTTTTCGACTCTTTTCTTGCGGACGGGGCACGTAGTCTTATTGTGCCCAGCGTTGTAACAATACGAACATTCGTTTTGATTTGGTAAAGAACCCATTGGTCTCTCCAGGTCTTTGTTGATTGTGTTTAAACTATAGCAAGGAAAATTTAATTGGTCAAGGGATTTCTTCTAAGAATTCAATAAATGCTGGGTCAACGCTTATGACATTGCCGTTGAGCAACAGTCTATGCCCGACCCCATCAAAGTGAGGACCTAGATACATAACGGGCCTGCCTAGGTACTTGTTTCTTGCAACGTCACTGGAGGAGACCAGCATCTTCGCCGTTGGATATGTAATCTTATATAGCTTGCCCGGAGTCACTAACCACCTCCACGTCTAAGATATGAGCCCACTCTGTGCGTGCCGCCTGCGACCACATCACAAGTGCGCCATCGTAGGCCATGACAATGCCCTCCTCATCTTCATATGGAATTTCCGCTGTCTCCAAAAGTATGCCAACATCGGGCTCCATCCTGCAGCTATCATTCCACGTTACTAGACTACCCACCCTCATTGAGCACCTTCAAGAAAGGGCGGCTACACCCTCCGATTCTGTTGCCATTGCTCCAGAGCACCTTGATTAGGTCAATATCAGAGTAGACCTGCGTTACCAAGCCAGCGCCGAGGAGGGCGCCGTCTGATGTGTGTGTGTCACCAAGTCACCGACTTGGACCTCTTCGCCTCGCTTGCGGAATGCTGGGTATATCATTGTTACCTCACTGCTAGATATGCGTTTAATGAACCAATGTGATGCTCGTAGTACCAATTGCCTGCGCCTTTGTACCCTGTGAAGTCATCAGCCAATGTGTAAAACCACTTTACTTGATATGTGTCAGTGCTGTCAACACTTTTCATTCCTTTAAAACTCTTATTAACAATGATACCCAAGTTCTCTACATTGTGCATGAAGACTAAATCACCGACTTCCACTGATTACCTCCGAACTCCAGGGAGCAACCCAGTGCTCCATGCCAGGGTACCTGCCATCAACAGAGCGAGCAAGAGCACTGCCAGAGGGCGTGAAGCTGGGACGAACGATGATGGCGAGGTATTCTACAACGCTAGGGGGAGCTTTACGATAACCAAATCACCTACTTGCACTGAACACCTCCACGTCCTGCATCTTCAGTCGCGCGTCGGATATATTGGTGTATTTGTTCTTGTATGGTAGGTTAGACCACAGCACCCAATCATTGTTGGACTGCCCTGGCATATTCACACCCTTGCGAATAATGATGGCAACGTTGCCAGACATTTTGAATAGAACCATATCACCGGGCTTGAACTGCATCGTTTCCTCCACTTTCTGAATACAGTCTAGCGGAAGGCCGCTGAGAAGTCAAGGATTATTCTTACTAATCACTTCCAAGGGGGAATTCCGCATAGTTGTCCACGTTCTCCTTTATACCATCGCAAAACCACGTTACGGTGTCGGGGTCGCTAATGATACCAATGTATGTTTCATGGTTGGACTTGCAACAATACCTAACCAAATCACCTACTTCAAACTGCACTGAGCACCTCCAATCGCGTTGGCGACCACTGATGGATTTCACCCCTTCGTCATAACTTCTACACGCGAACCTGCGATTGAGCGTGGTTCGCTGATGATGGCGACAACCACTCCCACTGTATTCGGGTCTTTAGACACTTTGCACCTCACTAGGTCGCCTACCTTCATTGCTTCCTCCACTTTCTGAATACAGAATAGCGCAAAGAATTTAAGAAGTCAAGAAGTTTCTACTGGCCTAAGATTTATTGCCTCCCATTCAGGATGAATCTCCTGTAGTATTTTAATGGTGCGCTCGTCGTCACGGTCAGTTTCAACATAAACAACTAACAGTTGTCCTGCATCTTTATCATAGGCGGTTACTTTTAAGTATCGCAATCAGTTGTCTACCTTGTCAAGAACCTTCAGGCACTTTGTGAAAAGCCATTCAGAAACGTTTGAGCCTTCCCAAACAATCTCTGCTTTGTTCCAAATGCCTGGGTCCCTAACATCGACAACGAGGCCAAGAACATCTGGCTCCTCACAATGATATACAACGTCTCCTCTCTCTGGAGGGTCTTCTCGAAGAAGCATCAGCGCTTCTTTCAAAAGTGCATCATCCAACATATTATCTCCCAACATCCTTTGCAGCCGCAGAAGAAGTCACATACTGATACGCACCCTTGTTAAAGGCAGGGGCTACACATCGTGTTCGTCTAACAATCTCTCGTGCGGAATCGGTGCTGCCACATTGCAAACAAGTGTCATATCCAATTGCTTCTCTCTTATCTGAATAGAAGTCTAGGCATTTCTTGCACTGCGCCATATTTCACTCCTGTCTGGGTCGATCTCGTACCTACCGTACCAACCGACCCTCCCGTTGTCAAGCTTTATCTTGTACATCATGTTGATAGAATGCATAATGATCCCAGGTCGAGACTCCAACATGGTATGTACTATTACTTTTGTTCCATTTTGTATTGGTTGATAATTCATTTCATGTCTCCATTAAACATATAATATAGTTAACAGAGAAGTCAAAAGAATAATTTACTTAGCAGTAGATATTACTTCAAGGTACATGTCCATGTTTCTAAATTTGTATATAGATGCTACCCCAACCTCAAACCAATAAACCTTAGCTATTTGCTTTTTCTTGTCGATACTTAGTATAATCCCCACCCCATAGTCTCTCCAAGAGTAAGGATTAGCAAGGTCACTCCAAGAAGATTTGTCTTCTCTCAACAAATCCCCGACTGCGTAATCCATGTAAGTATATAGATACTAAAGATAAGAGAGGACTAATCCCGCCACCATCCCCGCCATAAACGAGAGCACTGCAAAAGATAGCAATGTCGCCCATAGCTCCTTATTCCTCATCTTCTTTGCTCTCCTAATCGTAACTAGGTTAAAACATTATATTTTATCACTCACCCCAATCTTCCTCCTCCTCCGGGGCCTCATCAATCTGCGGGGGGTCGATGCAGAGAATTTCTAGCATACTTTCACACTCCTCGCAATCAATAAGTTCCCCCACCTCATTATCAATATTAATTATGACTAATGCACCGCATACTGGGCACTCTGGAACCATTGACATTTTATACCTTTCTAGGGAAAGAGGCACCTGTAACCCCGTGCCTCCCTGCGGGACATAGCTTATAAATCCAAACTCATAGGAAGGTTATAAAAGAATTTTATAAGCACTGATTAGAGCCAAATGGCTCTGGTCGCCCTCCATAGGAAGCCCTATGAAAGAGTCTGATTGAGGAAGCGCTGCAGTGAGCGCGCCTCTCGGATAGTCATATTCACCGTAGCAGTGGGGCTTTGCCAATCTTCAGAGGAGGTTGTAAGAGTGAAGCGGTTGACCCCTGCACGCTTTGAATTGTCCCCCCTGTCGGACTGAGAAGCTCATGTTACGAGTTGAATAGTTGTTTTCACGAATTGACATTTTGTTTTCCTTTCATTTGTTGAATATATAATATCAAGTATCTTTTCTGCTGTCAAGCAGAAAAATTAAAATCCGTTGCAGTCTGGCGCCTCGCTGCAGTCTGGGTCTGCACAATCGGTGTACTCATCGCGATCATTATCACGCATGTCGTCGCAATTACGTTCAACAAAGATACGAGCGTCTCCCATAGAAGCCATCGCACTATCGTCGTCGTCTCCAGTCTCATCGGCACTGTCATCGTCATCTCCTTCTGCACTGTCATCGTCATCTGGCGACACTGTAGAGCATGCCATGGGGCAGCTCACGAGGCCAATAATTAGTGGCAGCACGATTAGATTATTAATAAGCTTCATTTATATTTCCTTTTCTTTTGTTTAAATGAGTGAACCCAGAAGGAATCGAACCTTCAACCTGCGGATTAAGAGTCCGATGCTCTGCCTAATTGAGCTATGGGTCCACATTTGATTGTTTTGTATTGTATCCCAATGATTTGGAAATGTCAAGAACTATTTTTGAAAAGCCTTTTGTAGCTCTGCGCCCATGATGAGGCCAAAACTTAGTCCAATATTTAGCGGGATACCCTTTTCAAGCCAAAGGTCCCAGATGAGCAATCGGGCTCCTTCACTGATGAGGGGATTGAGCCCTGCGAGCAAGATTGAGAAGGGGGTCACGAATAGAATTAGAACGCATATGAGAGGCATTTGTTTTCCTTTTTGATTGTTTATATAGTATCAAATCTTTTTAAATTTGTCAAGAAGTTTTTGGTAGGCTCAGCAGGATTTGAACCTGCAACCAATCCGTTATGAGCGGACTGCTCTAACCATTGAGCTATGAGCCCCCATTATTTATTTGTAGATATCGAATCGCTTTCTTTAGAGTATACACGTCATCCTTGAATTTGCCAAGAGCATTATTGCAATCATTGCAAACCCAGCCTCTAAATTTGTCTGTCGTGTGATTGTGGTCAAGCACCGGCTTATCAGTGTGTGTTCCGCATATAGGACAAGTAATTGTGCGTGGCCTTTTATTCTCTTTATGCAGCTTCCTTCTCACCTTTGCCTGGTGTGAGCGGCATTTCTTGCAGGTGTGCTTTCGAAGAACCCTGTCAGGGAAAGTGTTGTTGACAGGAAACATTTCTATGTCATAGAAAGTATTACACTTCTTACACAGCCTCTTGGTCTCTATGGGTTTCACTTATCACCTTTAGGGAGGTTTGTGCGCCATAACACTCACTATAGCGCCTAATTCTATCACCAAACAAAACATGAATCATTCGGTGGTATGGGGCCTGGTCTACTATCCTTATGATTATTCCTACAAGAGGGGCCCTTGGTCCCTCCACGCAATCAAACTTGTAACGGCGAACTAAATCACCAACCTTTAAGTCCATTCACAAAGCACCTACATAATATCAAAGGGTATCAAGGCTGTCAAGATAAAACTTTAACTCCCTCCAGAAGCCGAGCATCTTTACACGAAGTAGGTCATAGTCGGCATTATCATAGTCCTCGCGCATCAAATTATACATGCGGTCCAACTCATCACACAAGGTCTGTAGTTCGTCTCTTGATACGTTCACAGCAAAAACTCTCCCTATATTAAAATAGTGCAGTCCATAACCAAAACAATATGATTATTAATACTACTACATTAAATTCCATTTAAACAACCTGGAAAGGGATATCTCCCCTATACCTTGTAAACCATGTAGGTATCTTGTTTTCAGGGTATCGAATACGAGGCTTGCTTGCATAGAATCGTCGATATGAATCTACAATATTATCTGATTTAAATTCTTGTGGCATACACAATGGTAGCTTGGTCTGTTCTTGTTTTGGAAACAGTGACTCGTCGTACACATCAAGTATCTTTTCTAGCACACCAGCACATTTGTGAGTCTTTCCAAACCTTTCTGTGTATTCCTCCAGCATTGCCAGAGTATGTTCGACAAGGTATTCAAAATTAGACGAAGACTCTCTAACCCACAATGTTGATGGGTGCTTCGCATGAACATTTCTATACGGCGTTACTTGCTCATCGTGCTGCATGTTAATTGCTGTGCACATCATCTGGCAAGACTCTAGAATCATTTTGACCACTCGATAATTATCTTGGGCCTTGGCCGAAGCAGACCAATCGATGTTACCTTGCTCATCCTGCTCAATAGCGAAGATATTCATTATGACAACTCCCTGTCCTTTGGAAATGCTTCAATATATCCGTTGGGGACATGCAGGATCACAATGTCATACCCGTGGAACTTCTTGAATGGATAGATATATGGCTTTATGTCTTCGCGAGTGTCGTCGTCATAGCGTTCTATCCGAACACGAATGCGAAGACCAGCTGGGTCTCCTTTATAGAATACATCATATTCATTGTCAATTTTACAATCATCTAAGTAGTCCTCCATTGCTTCGCAGGCTTCTTTGATGGGTAGATTCTCACTTACGTCAATAGTCATAGTACAGATTTGCTCCAGTGCTTGTTCATCCCTTATATAATAAACGTACTCAAATAAAAATTCAACCCTAATATATTCGCATTTCCAAATAAATTGGCATTGAAGCCAGAACAGCAAGCCGGCAAGCCAATGTTTTCCAAAATACTTTCCAGGTATCTTGTCTCTGTCGCGTATATCTTGGCCTGAATGTATGAAACTCATAATGGGATGGGGGGCTAACTCTTGCACTCACCTACCAACGTAACTGCTTATTTAAAACACAAAACATAGGCAAGAATTCTTAAGGAGCCCGCCCCCCATCGGGAAGGGTTTCTTGCTTCACTCTTTTAAAAAGTCCAGGACGCAACCAGGGAGAACACAGTTTAGATCTTTGCCAATAGATTTTTATCTTAGTTGGCAAACGCTTCTCCTTCCTTATATCGATTACGATCCCTACGTCAAGTAGGTGAGAATTGTCGTGGTTTGATTTTACTAAATCTCCAATTTTAATTCTCATTATTAATTATATGCCTTAAATTAATTATACTTTACTTTTGACAACTTACAACAACGAGCCCTTCAAAAGTAAAAAGCTCGCTAGGATAAACCACCACTTTAGGTGAGAGCTGCCATGAAACTTTGGCGACCCATGGCGATGAGGCGGAAATAGTAAAGACACTAGTTACAACACCTAATCCGAAATCATTGCATGATTCGTCGCTTATGTGTCTTACTAAGTCTCCTGGTCTTATATCATTTTTTTTTCGCTGGCACAAGCTTAAACTCCCTAATGTCACTCGGTTTTGTTTTTTCTCTTTGCCATGCTATTTTATACGCAGGACCATCAGTTTTAACTTGACTACAATACATAACAATTTTTTTTGTTACCATTCCAACATCCCCGGTTTTAACAATCCCCTGTGAGAAGCCAGGCGCTAGTTTTACTAAATCCCCAATATCAAATTGATATTCGTAGTCTTCGCACTGTGGGCGAATATTTGTGCCTGGCCCTAGTGAATTGGCCCACTCTAGATCCCATTCAGTGGGAGTTATATTTAACTTTTTATTAGTCACCTGTATTATCTTTCTCGTAGTGCGTAATATCGTCTTCCCAATGCCAACCGCAACCGTGTAAGTCTTGCCAAAATACTTTATATTTTGATACGGTCTGCCTCTCTCCTTCTTCATCAAACCATCCTATGGGCACATCTTCATCTTTGTCGACCACGATACCAACAGACACTTCCTCTAATTCTGACTCAATCAAGACTTCCTTATCCCACTTAACCAAGTCGCCTATGTTTATTTGTTTTACAGCGACAGATAAAAACATAGGATAAGTACCAAAGAATGTCCAAAACAAACCAAAACTGCTTATGGATAATAAGTTAGATACATGTTCCTCTCCATTTGTATATAAAGGAGGGTATATGTAATATAAAGGAATTGCAAGTAAAAAAAACACAAAACCGCTGATTATGAATGTCTGTCCAGCGATGTTTAGTGCGCTTCTCACATATTGGCCCCCAATAATAACTAGGGAGTCAAAAAATCAAAATATTATTTTTTTGTAGAACTTACAACTTTAACTGAATCGGGGTGTTCCCAACTCTGGTATCCATACCTTGACCAATATACTAAAACTTGAGGGTTAAAAGCGCCCCCCTGTTCAATTCTCTTTACAATTCCGGTGGTCCCAACACTCAGGGGAGTATCGCCCTCAAAGGCAGCTTCAATTGCGACCACCAAATCTCCAACGCTCATGTTCACTTCTTCTATCATTATAAATACAGAGCATCGTCAGGCCTGAACTCACGCCTGACAATACTATATCCTCCGCTTTCCGAATAAAGGTCTGGTACGTTTGCGTATACATTATGCGTTGCCCAAGACCTTTCATAGATGAAATAAATCGGTTCTTTGCCATGTCTCTCCTTCGCTAGTCTATAATCTTCTGCAGAGTTCCATTCCAAGTCATCCGCTGAATATGAAGTTATTGTAACATGCTTTGTCATTAAGATCCAGCAAAAGGCCCAGGAGCACTCTTGCTCCTCTTGAATGAAGGTTTTTTGTTATAGGGAGGGACATTTTTGGCACCGCCTTTGCCTATCAAACGGCGTTTCATCTTGGAGTGTTTAGCTTTAACTTTTTTTTGATATTCTTCTACTTCTTGCAATATATCTTCACCAGGGGCATCCACCTCTTTTACTTTTACAGGTGTCGCAATTATTTCATTCCACAAAGAAGTTTTAAGTTCGCCATCACATAAATTCAAATTAGGACAAATATTAGTTTCCTCACCAGGATAATCTAATCTATGTAGATTGGCAGCCCTCCTGCCGTTGTCTAGGGCCAATGACTTTATGTCGCTTCTAAAAGCAGCCCGAACATTTGCATCTAAGGTAACTATGACATTAGATTCATCTCTGAAAAAGGGAGAGGCGACAACCGTAAAGGTCGAAATGTCAAAATCTTCTTCATTTTCTATTGACTCAAGGATTCTTTTCAGGCCTTGGCCAGTTGTAAAGTGCTTAACAGTTTTGATATTATTTGTAGAGCCATAGAATTGTTCTGTAAACTCTTGATCGATCATTACGTATGGCTCTATGTCTCCACGAGAATATAGAAAACCAAACTTCAATGAATCTATATCAGGAAAATAATTTTCATATTGTTTCTTGATAGACCAAAATCTATGATTGATCAAATCCTCTATGAAGTCAAGAACATTCTTTTCTGTTAGCCCGAACCGATCAGTTTCGACCTCTAGCAAGTAGCCAAAGAAGTGATCAATCAATTTCAACCATCTATTGGAGGCCACGGGTTGTTCCGGATTTATTGTTAATTTCGCCCCTCTCACAGACATTCCTCTGGTCTGCAAGGCGAGCATTTCATTTATATTTTTTTCCCAAACACCCAAAGTATGAAACTGATCAGCGGGACGAACATAACCACGTATTTTTACTTTGACGCCTTCGTTTACAAAGGCTTTCCATTTTTTAAGCATCATATGTTAATTAGTCATAAACTTGTTGTTCACCATCTTCAAACGTTATGATGGTTTTATTTTCTTTATGGGGCAGAACATGAACCTTTAGAAAGTCGTTTAGAGAATCAAAGATTGCTATGCCGCCGCGAGGGGGAGGATAGAGCCAGTGAACAATGGCCTGTCCCGTGGCAAAAATAGCCCCCTCAATCACAACACCAGTCCCTGAAATACCAGTCTCATCTGCTTGGCGACAAACTGTGAAGGTCTTTATGCCTCTTGGTGCAAGAGGTGGGGGCGGCTTTGGTTTAAGGTCTTCTTCAGAAGACTCTTCCTCTATAATTTCACTATCCATGACTAACCAAACAAAGGCCTGGCATGGAGAGGCTCTCTCTAAGTTCTTGCTCCAATTGTCTCATATTGCTAACTGGGCTTTTAATAATTATTTTATAAGAAACCCCGTGAAGAGTTATCTTACCAATTTTTATATTTGGATAAAAGTTTTTAATTCTTTTTTTCAATTGTTTCTTGTAGCTCATCGTGTCCCTCTGAAATTATGGTCATGATACCAGTTTTTATCAATTCGTCAAGATCTGTCTCGACAACTCTATGGGTTTCTTCACTAAATAGTACCAAATCATAATACCACTGTGGTCCAAAAGACCAATCGCCACCTTTTATTTCCATGACCTGCCGCTTTAATATCATCGCGAACGAGAAATGGTCACTTGGTATAACGCGGGGAACACAAGAAAATAAAGTGCCAACTTTGTATTTGGGCTTTGGGGCTTCCATCGTTATACTCTAAGGTATGAAGCTTGCTAGGAACCATAATGTATACCCTACCAAACTTAAAGCTGCCGTGCGTATCATAAGCTGCGCCATTCATAAACCCCCCTAGTAGGTGTACCCGATCTCCACAAGAGATCCCCCTGGGGGTAGAGTTAGAAACTCCACCGCATTATCCATGGGATTGTACATCCAGTCGTTAAATAGAATACCATCAACGAAAACGACGATCGTCGTATCAAGCGGCACACGAGTGAGTGGCCAGCGCTCATAAGGTTGAATACTTGAGGAGGCCTCTGAGACACCGGTGGCCCAATCTGTGGTACAAATATCTATCACCACCCCACCTAACTCATTCGTGGCTGTTAGGTAGCGCTCTCCGAAGTCTCTGACGCTATAGAGGCAACCGCCCACATAACTTGGTCCCGGCTTATCGTGAATGATGCTGGCGAGATATACATTATCTCTTTGGTCTTCGTACCAATCAATAAAGTCTAGCGGATCTGGGAAGAAGTTTTGACTTTGCTCCTCCTCATCTGACACAAAGACGACCAGCAGCGCGGCGTCACGTCGCATCCACGTAGCAGAGTATGGGTTGTCTGTCATATAGTCATGGATGGCTAGGAAGCCCTGCTCTGTTGTTGACTCAGGAATGTTTTCATACATAGTGAGCGCATCACCAGCATCGTCGCCAGGGACGAGCGGGAACTCAGTTGATGCTCGGGCGTGGGCTGGCGTTATCCCAATCATGTTCAAACGCCAGGACCCACCGGCAGGGAGGGCATTCATCATGGTGTCAATGCCAGAAAGGACTTGCTCTTCGTCATCATGCATAGAGCAGCTCTTATCAATGACCCATACGATGTCAATGCCATCAAAAGGCTGAGGCTGTGTGAAGGAATCAACCCAGACATCAGCGTCAACAGGATCGCCTGGAACGTAAACGTAGTGTGGCTTCGGGTCACGCGGCTCATCATCGTGAACATCGTGTAAATAATAAGTGTCACATCCTGTAAGACCTATCATAATGGCAGCCATAATTCCCATAGCTACGCCGAATAGCACCCAATTAATCTTCCAAACCTTATCCATTGTAATACCCCCCAGTATTATTACTTCTGCAATAGAGCGTGCAGAGCGCTGAAATCGATCCTCCATGCTGGTACAATCCAGACAATATCTTCAATTATCTGTGGCAAGATGGCTTGTCCCACATCAACTGCTCTTAGGACACCAACAAGGCGACCTTGGTTGTCAAAGACGCAAGACCCGGAAGACCCTGGCCAAGCGTAGCTGTGCATAATCAGATGCTCCCCGCGTGCCATTCCAGAGATCTCTCCGCTGATTGAAAGCAGGTTGTGACCATTCGGGAAACCCGTGTAGGTGACGTGAGCACCAACTCGCATATGCGCCTCCTGAAGAGGACGCAGACGAAGTGGTGTTCGCTCTGCAATCTCAGGCACCAATAGGATAGCGTAATCCAATTCGTGGTTAGTCATCAAAGGTGTACCGAAATAGCCAAGACCATCCGGTGTTGTGATGATAACTGATTGTGCATTTTGCACAACGTGAGCAGCAGTGATTACAATAAACTGACCATCAACTCGGAACAATGTTCCAGACCCTTGAGCCTGGAAGTCTTCTCCAATGTTGACAACCTTTACTGCTGCAGCGCGGGCGCGATCGCTAACGTTACTTAGACGGTCAAATGCCTCGCGGAATGTAAGCTCATCAGACGTTTCTTGCGCAGGACTCGGAAGGTTAACCTCCAAAGGCCCAGTGCAACTCGCTGACGTAATAACAAAAAAGGACATCACCAAGCTCATTACGAACTCGATGAATGTCCTTTTGCGTGATAAATTCTCCATTTACCAACCCCCCTATTTTAACTAGGGGTCAGAAACAGAAATCTCTCTTATAACTTAATTCTGTCAATGATATATGGGTGCTGGAAGGCGAGATCCTTGTATAGTTTCTTTAAAATCCTTTTTGAAATATCAGCAACATCTGCTTTTATACCTTTGGTTTTTAATAGCTTTTTTAATTCTTTTTCCACAACGGGCCCTAATGATTTTTTAAATCTTTTTTCAAAAGATTCAACTTCGGAGGAAATCATTTTTTTTATTTGACTTTTGTCAGATTTTGATAATTCTTCAATTATCATATCTTTTAGCGCAGCCTCAGTTAACTTCATCTTAAACCTCCTTGTGGAAATAAAATATGACAGGTAATTGTTCCAGGCCAACGTGCTTTGCTGCCATAACTATTTCGGCGTCTCTATCAATTATAGCTTTCCCATTCTTTCCTACATCAATTCTTACCGCACTCATTGGTGTGCCCTCTTGAACAAGCTGTTGGGACAAAAAATGAAAGTCCGTCTTGTTGGTCCCTCTTTCAATATGAAACTCAAGATCTTTAGTTGGAAGCATGACGTGATATGCAATCCCATTTGCATTATTGAAGTCGGTATAAAATCTAACGTTCTCATGAACCCAACAATCAACAACATCATTTATCAAAGGCGGTGGCCCATAAAGAGGGTCCATTCCCACATCATATTGGTCACCTTTTCGATATCTTCTCCAGCCTTCAAATAGTTTAAATACGTCACGCATACATTCTTAATACTTCTTTTGCTCTAGAGATCATGTTCTCCAAGCCTGGTATCACATCATAATTAGTTAATTCTTCCGGATAAACCCAAGCAAAATCTAAATGTTCAAAGTCTATCTCTACTTCGCCACTATATTTTGTAGTTGTGAAGTAAACTACATTCATGTCTGAGATATGAAATTCTATAGGATTGCCAATGTCAAGTGTTGTCTCCTCTTTGACTTCGCGAATGGCAGCTTCAATTGGTTTCTCACCCTCGTCTATACCGCCGCCAGGCAGTCCCCACTTGAGCGGCATCCACTCCATCTCTTCTGTTCGTTTGAGAATAAGAACTCTCCCCTCTCTATCGAATATAATAACAACAGCTCCTAGCATTTCTCTCTCTTCTTTCTCCGCTTCTGCGAATAATCCTAAATCTATATATCTCTTAATCTTAGCTTTTTTAAATAAAGGTTTTTTATTCTCGTTTAAAAACTGTCGCCAGTTTTCAAGCAATACTTTCATCGTGTTGTTCCCTAAACTCTTTCTTAATTAGTTCGTTAATGGGAACAGCTTCCCCATCACCGTCAATTCTCACAAAGGTCATATCAGTTGTACAGACAACTTTCTGAGACGCATTGTATGGGCTGTGGCGTCTCGCTTCTAGTTTCATGGTGATGGAAGTGTTACCATAACGCATTACCTTACCATAGATTTTAATAATCTGTCCAGGACGGCAAGGCTTTTTAAATATGACTTCTGCAATTTTAACTGTGACCATCCGAGGAGAGCCACACTTTTCTGCAGCAAATGCAGCTCCTGCCTCGTCAAGCCAACTTAATAAAGTTCCGCCAAAAAGATTACCATGATATCCTACGTTACCTGTTTTAACAAAGTGAGTAGAAATTAGTTGCATTATCTACGGCGTCTCTCTCGGTTCCCATCGCGACTTCGGCGACGATTATTGTTGTTACTAGAAGTTGTTGTCCTTCGGCGAGTTGTAGTCTCAGTACGTACCGTGCGCCTTTCTTGAGGGGGCGCAGTGGTTCGCGTCGAACCATAGGTGACCACCGACCTTCGCGGACGCTGAGGCTGCGTGTATCGCCTTACAGGCGGATTATAGTTATAGGTCCTGATTGTTGTACGAGGAAGAATTCTGCCATCCCATTCAAATGTAATACGGGGCTGTGGGTGTGGGTAATAGTTGTAGTAGCGTCGGGGCACAAGTCGATTTACATTTAGATAGTGTGTGTTGTACTGCAGCCAATTGTCCCAGTGGGCATAATAAATACCGTTTGCAACATGAAATAACTTGGTGGGATAGTCGTTATTAAAGAAAAACCGATAATGGTCGCGACAAGTGTGGACTGTAACCGGGCGTGAATGGATTATGTGAACCTCGCCAAAGGGCGCACGGACAGCACAGACATAGCTGTCAGAATTTGTGTAATATGTGTAATTGTGGGGTGTGCTCTGGGCATGGGCCTCACGTACTAATAAAAACGTCAGCAACACACTCGCTGCGATAACGATAAACTTTTTCATAGATTCTCCTTTATTGTTCTACTAGTTCAAGATATTCAATTGGGATTACTTGTTCTTCAACATAATCCGGGTTGTTGTCTGGGGAGATAGCAATCTTGGCCATTATAGCACCAACCTCATTATCTGTATACACATCAAGCACCATCATGGTTACATCAAAGCTTGGAAAGGCAACACCCGTATCGGGATCTGTTCCAAATTCAACGATTGACCCCCTCGTGATACGAGGGGGTATATATCGATCAAACCAATGGTCTGGGCCCACCACCACATTAGACATTACTTCGCAA
>UEXL01000144.1_pt1 | contig 40118 bp, 66 predicted proteins | sample 1796671 | NCBI WGS metagenome assembly UEXL01 (sample SAMEA4772471, study PRJEB27181) | metagenome | reverse complement strand
CGGTGCCAGAGGCAATACAAAGGGTTTTGAGTCTCCAGAAGAAAACAAAAAAAATACAGAAGATCCATCAAGCATGGGAGCTTCTGCTATTGAAAGACTGCCTAACCCTGTGGGTTACAGGCTTCTTGTTATTCCCTATTACATGAAACAGAAGACCGCTGGGGGTATTATTATCCCCGAAACTGTTCGTGAGCGTGAAAATCATGCAACAGTTGCTGCTTATGTTGTGAAAGTTGGCCCAGACGCTTATTGCGATGCCAATAAATTCCCAACAGGAGCATGGTGTGATGAGAAATCATGGGTATTAATGGGAAGATATGCTGGAAATAGATTTAAAGTAGATGGTTTAGAGGTTAGACTCATAAATGACGATAATGTTATAGCCACGATACTTGACCCCGCTGATATTTCTTATGTATAGTGCAAACAGGAGCTTGTAATGAGTAATAACGAATTAATGGAAAATGAAACTGAACAAGAGAACCTATCTTTTGAGGTAGAGGACGAGCAATCGCAAGCTCCTGCCTCACAAGAGATTGTGGCATCAGCAGATGAGTCTGAAGAAAAAACCAGTACAATTGTACAGGAAGAGGGGTCTTCAGAGCTTGAAAATTATAGCGAAAATGTTCAAAAGCGAATTAATCAATTAACTGCAAAGCGTAAACAGGCTGTTGAAGAAGCAGAAGCTGCTTATGGTTACGCACAGTCTTTGCAGCAACAAAACGAAGAAATGAAGCAACGTATAGCTCAATTAGATCAAGGCTATATTGCTGAATATGATGGTCGTGTTGAAAGCCAAGCCGCTGCTGCAAAAAGAATGCTTCAAGAGGCATATGACAATGGTGACATGGAAAAGATGGCTCAAGCACAGGAGGTCATTTCTGGTTTAGCTATTGAAAAAGAACGTCTTCGTATTCAAAAAAATCGCCAGCAAAGACAGGCACAGGCTCCTGTCCAGCAACAGGCACCTCAACAAGTAGCTCAACCACAACAACAACGAGAGCTTGACCCCAAATTAACATCTTGGATAGGCAAGAACCCTTGGTTTGGCGAACAAAACGATCTTATTATGACTCGTGGCGCACAAGCTATACATGAACAAATTGTTGCTAGAGAAGGCTTCGATCCTAATACAGATGAATATTATCAGGAAATTGATCGCCGTATGCGTAAAGAATTTCCTCACAAGTTTCAGGAACAAAGGCAAAACGCCCAAGCTGTTGCTCCTGCGTCTAATGGACGGTCATCAAATAAAACTGGGCGGACAAAGACGGTGCAATTGTTGCCGGGGCATGTAGAAGTTGCCAGAAAAATGAATATTCCTCTTGAGCTAATGGCTAAAGAGGTTGCTAAATTAGAGAGGAAGGTCAAATGACTGATCGTGCAAGCCGGGATTCGCAAACCCGTGAAAAAACAGCGAGAGTTGCAGATTGGCGTCCACCTTCAACTTTGGAGGCACCTGAAGCCCCAATTGGTTTTAAGCACCGTTGGATCCGTGAGTCCGTAATGGGCTACGATGACAAAAATAACGTACATAAGAGGCGTAGAGAAGGATGGGAGCTTGTAAGAGCAGAAGACTATCCTGATTTTGATGCACCTGTTGTTGACGAAGGAAAAAACGCTGGCGTGATTGGCGTAGGAGGTTTGGTTTTAGCCAGAATCCCTGAAGAGATCGTGGAACAAAGAACTGCTCACTACAATCAAGTGACGCAGAATCAAATGGAAGCTGTGGATCGTGATTGGATGCGTGAAAACAATCCCAAACATGCCAAAGCAAAAACCTCAACGCTCCTCTTCCGTATCCTTTGGTGGACCAAAGGGAGGGGACAATTAGTCAAGGAGACTAGATTATGGCGAATAAGATGCCGCATTCGGCATGCGCCCTGTCAAAAGAGTAGGTGGAACACCCTATACTGGTGGGCAAAGCCGTTATCGTATCGCCGCTAACTATGGAACATCTATTTTCCAAGGAGACATGGTTGCTCAAGTTACTGGCGGTGGGATTGAAGTTCACGCTGACGGTGGCACTGTGCCAATCGTTGGTGTGTTTAATGGATGTCAGTACACTGACCCAACAACAGGTGAGCAGAAGTTTTCAAACTTTATCCTGCAAGCACTAATGCTTCTGACATTATTGCTTTTGTCATTGATGACCCTATGGTTATCTTTGAAATTCAAGCTGTAATGCTGCATTCCCTGTTGCTGACTTGTTTGGCAACTTTGACATTGTTTACACTTCCGCTGGAAGCACAACAACTGGACTTTCAGGAGCCGAGTTGAATGTTTCTGATGGTGGTACAGGTACAACTTTGTCAGTTAAGGTGATAGACATTTCAGAAGATCCAGAGAACAGCGATGTTGGATCTGACGCGACAAATGTTCTATGCGTTATTCAAAACCATATATTCGGCGTTAAAGGCGCTGGATTGGCATAAGGAGGCTGATCAATGGCTATTTCTCGCGCACAACTAGCGAAAGAGCTAGAACCCGGCCTCAACGCTCTATTCGGAATGGAATATGATCGTTATGATGCCGAGCATGCTGAAATCTACGACACCGAATCTTCAGATCGTGCATTTGAAGAAGAGGTGATGCTCGTGGGTTTTGGAAATGCAAACACCAAATCAGAAGGTGCTGGCGTTACGTTTGACTCTGCTTCAGAGGCATACACAGCACGTTACACACATGAGACAATCGCTCTTGCATTTGCTTTGACTGAAGAAGCGATGGAAGACAATTTGTATGACCGCCTTGGCGCACGTTATACAAAAGCTCTTGCTCGTTCTATGGCTCACACAAAGCAAGTTAAAGCTGCTGCTACGCTGAACAATGCGTTTGACAGCGGCTTTACAGGTGGTGACGGTAAGGAGCTTTTGCTACTGACCATCCACTAGCTGGCGGTGGCACTCTTCGCAACGAGCCATCAACTGCTGCTGACCTCAACGAAACATCTCTTGAGAATGCCTTAATTGACATCTCAACATTCGTTGACGAGCGAACATGATTATCGCTCTTCGCGGTATGAAGTTGATTGTTCCTCCACAGCTTCAGTTCATTGCTGATCGCCTTCTTGAGTCAACACTTCGTCCAGGCACAGCCGACAACGATGTGAACGCTCATAGAAACATGGGCATGCTTCCCAGGTTATGTCGTTAACCACTTCCTGACTGATACAGATGCTTTCTTTATCAAGACGGATGCACCTAACGGCTTCAAGCACTTTGAGCGTACACCAATGTCAACTGGTATGGAAGCTGACTTCGATACTGGTAACATGCGGTTTAAAGCCCGTGAGCGTTACAGCTTTGGATTTAGTGATCCAAGAGCAGTATTTGGCTCACCAGGAGCATAAATAGAACAATTGTTCTTATTAGAAAGAGCGGCTTCACAGCCGCTCTTTTTGTTGTATAGTCTTACTAATCCCTGACAGTCGCATTGGGTGACTGACACTAGCCAAGACAGGAGACTCAAATGGCTACTACTACTTTTACCGGAGCAGTCCGTTCCAAAGGTGGATTTACCTCTGTAAGTCAGAGCAGCACAACTGGTGCGTTCACAACTCTTTCAAGCATCAGTTCAACTGGTGTGTCTTCATTTGATGCAAACACAATGGCTGTAGAAGCTGGCACTGGTATTACTACTGGTACTGGAACGATCTACCGCAGTTCAGTCCAGCGTGTAGGCGGCATCATTACAACTCGTATTCTTATTGACCTGACTGGTCTACGTTCAACAGGATCTGGTGACATCATTGGTGTCAACGGCACAGCACTTGTTTGTCACATTGGTCAGATTACTGCTGCGAAAAACGGCACAATCTTGACAGGCAGCATGGAATGCTTTGAGGCACCTGCTGGCGGTGATCCAGACATTAACGTCCATTCTGCCACAGAAGGCACAGGTGTTGAGGATGGAGCAATCGGCGATTTAACTGAAACGCTTCTTGTCAATGCTGGTGACGCTACAACAGGAAGTAAAGTTTACTTTACTGCCGTCCCCGCTGCCGATCAGTTTTTGTATCTAACAACAGGCGCAGCTACAGACGCTGATTACAGTGCTGGTAAACTCTTTATTGAATTGATGGGCTACGAAGCCTAGTAACGAGAGGGGGTAACTCCCCCTCTTCTTTTTATAAGGAGATTGAATGGCAAGTGGAATGTAAAGCCAAACTTATTAGTGATGAAAACGCTTCTGATGATGATCGTCTTGTAACCGCTGCAAGGCCAGACACAAGTGCGACTATGGCAAACACAACCTTTGCAGGTGGCGGTGCTAGAAATGTTATCGTAACAACTACAGGCACAGGCGATAATGCTAAAACTTGTACTATCACAGGCACAGACGTTTTGGAGATGCTATGACAGAAGTCATAACATCGACAGGCAGTGCAGAAGCAGTGGCGGTTACAAATTGTTTTTGACAGTAACTGCTGTTGAGTGTTCGGCAAAATACGCCGCTAACATTAAAGTTGGTTCTGGAACTCTTTGTGCTGAAGCTATTCAAGGCAAAAATCGAATCGTTTAAAAGGATTCTCGATAGTATCTGGCGGAACCGCTGGTATCATAAACTTCGTTGATGATACACCTGAAAATGGTACGATTTTATTTAAATCAAGAACCATTGGAACGGACAACACGACAGTGGACAGGACAATACCTGAACAGGGTGTTGTTTTGAAAATGGCATGACTGTGCGTATACAGTTGCGACAATTGACATGATGACCTTCTTCATGGCTAGAAAACGCGATAAACAACCGCCTAAAACAAAAAAATATTTCCGCTCCACCAAAAGTGGGGCGGGAATGACTGCAAAGCTGGTGTTGCCAAGTACCGTAGAGACAATCCCGGCAGCAAGCTGAAGACCGCTGTTACGGGTAAGGTTAAAAAAGGTAGCAAGGATGCTAAACGGCGTAAGTCATTTTGCGCTAGATCTGCTGGGCAGATGAAAAAGTTTCAAAAGCTGCCAAAATCCTAATAGTCGTCTAAGACAGGCTAGGAGAAGATGGAAATGTTAAACGCTCAGTTTATAGCAGGAACCGTCTTTGTAGCCTTCATAGGTGCGTGTGTCGCGGGACTAACATGGATATCGTCAACTCTCATTGAGGTTGACAAGAATGTAGCGGTCATGGCTATGAAGATTGATACTAACAACGAAAAATAGATCAGCTTCATGACATGATCAGACCAATGTGGGAAGAGTTTACGGGAAGGACATATGATGGCAATCTCGCGAAGTTCGATACCCAAACAGATCTCAAAACCTCCATCAAAACGGAGTTCTAAAGTGCCAAAAGACGCTTGTTATCATAAAGTTAAAGCTCGTTACAGAGTTTTTCCAAGTGCCTATGCTTCAGGTGCCATAGCAAAATGCCGAAAGGTTGGTGCTGCCAACTACGGCACCGGAGGCAAAAAGAAGAAGAAAAAGGGGAAGGCTTCAGGTGGAGTCTTGAACATGAGTAATGGAGGAGCCGCAGTTACTAAGGCAAAGCGGCCATCTAGCAATCCTAATGTTGCTAGAGGGTGCGGTGTTGTCATGAGTAACAAAAGAAAAGCAACGCAGTACTCGTAGGAAAAAATGGAACCCATATCAACAGCGTTAGCTGGCATAGCCTTATTCAAGTCTGCTGTTGATGGCATAAAGGTGCTATAAGCACGGCTCAAGATGTTGGTGACATCGCCGGGTATATAGACAATCTGTTCGAGGGTGAAAGCCAAGTACAGAAAAGACGCAATAAGAAGTCCGGTGTAGGTGTAGGAGATCAGTTTGGTATAAAGTCAGTAGCGCAAGAGATTATAGATGCGAAGCTGGCGAAAGAACAAATGCAGGAAATAGCCTCTATGGTTGACATGCGGTTTGGGCATGGAACATGGGCTGGCATTGTGGCGGAGAGAGCTAAACGCATACAGGAAGCGAAAGAAGCTGCTGCCACTGCGAGACGCGAGGCTGCTAAACGTCATAAGGAACTGCAAGAGAATATAAAAATTGCATTTATGATAGGTGGAGTGGTTATAGTTGCTGCGGGATTATTTTTTATAATGATGGTTACTATAGCTAGAGGGGCTGATTACTAGATGGCAGTCAGGAAAACGAAAAGTGGGTTGGCGCTCAAGAGGTGGTTCAAAGAGAAGTGGACGGATCAGCGCACGGGGAAACCGTGTGGGCGTCGCAAGGTGAGAAACGGGGCACTCCATATTGCCGCCCCTCCAAGCGGGTTAGTTCTAAAACTCCCAAAACAGGGAGCGAAATGACAGCCGCTGAAAAGCGTAGTAGAATAGCCCAGAAGAAAAGAATCGGTCAGCCAGCAGGTAAGCCAAGGCGTGTAAAATCTTTGAAGAGGAAAAAGAAATGAAAGATATTCCAGCAGGAGATAAAGGTAAAGGCTTGTCAATGTTGCCCACTCCCGTTCGCAATAAGATGGGTTTTAAAAAAGCAGGAGGCACGGTGAAAGCAAAAAAAGGTAAGTTTATGTGCGCTCCTCGTAAATTAGAAGCTGGCGCTATGAGTATGCCTACCAGAAAGAAGTAAGATGCGTGAACTCATAGAGGAGTGGGTTCACAATGATCTGAGTGTAGTAGACCCGGATATAGGATACGCACCTTGTCCTTTTGCTAAGAAAGCCTTGAGGATGACAGGCTAAGAGTTGTTGAGTGTATTAGCAGGCAGGATTTATGGGAGACTGTGGCGGTACAGTGTAAGAATTTTAGTAACAAGCACTCTGTTATAATCTGTTTGGAAGAGGAACCCAGTCAAACATATGAAGAAGTAGAAGCTGCTTGCATAGCTATGAATGAATGGTTTGCCTGTAATAAACTAGACTTGTGGCTTTTATCCTTTCAGACTGACTTTACTATGGTTTTTATACAAAGATTGTCAGAACTTGATGATGCTAGTAAGATACTTGAGAAGACCGGATACTATGAGAACTACAGTAAGGAAGACTACCTTAACTTAATTCTAACCAGAAGAAGGAGACGGGAAAATGGCAGGTGCTAAGAAAAAAAGCTATGAAGCGTATGCGTGGTGGCGGAAGCAACAAAGTCATGCCTAAAAAAAAATGATGGGTGGCGGTGCAGCCAAGCAGGCTATGAAGCGTATGCGTGGCGGTGGCACTATGAAGAAGATGATGCGTGGCGGTAAAGTTAGGGCTAAGTAATGGCAACGTCGGGATCCAGAGATTTTGATATCGATGTAGCGGAGATCATCGAGGAAGCATACGAAAGGTGTGGACTCGAGGTTCGTACTGGGTATGACACTAAGACGGCTAGACGTTCTTTAAATCTTATGTTTGCTGATTGGGCAAACAGAGGACTGAACCTTTGGACAGTGACTCAAGCTACACAGGCATTAACCTCTGGAACCGCGACGTATACTTTTACAGCAGCTTACACGGATATTCTAGAAGTTGCTCTTCGTACAAGCGCAGGTGTTGATACTGATGTTAGTCGTATCTCTCGTAGTCAGTATCTGAGTATACCAAACAAGGGTACAACTGGCACACCTAGTCAGTTTTACTTTAGTCGATCTACAATTCCTACAATAACTCTGTGGCCTACACCAGACGATTCTACCGACAGTCTTGTATACTATTATGTAAACAGGATTCAGGATGTGGATACATTGGTAAACACAGCCGATACTCCGTTTAGGTTTTTGCCGTGCATGGTTGCGGGGCTTGCTTACTACACTGCTATGAAGAAAGCTCCAGACAGAGTTCAACTGTTAAAAGTGGTGTATGAGGAAGAATTCCAACGTGCAGCAGACGAGGACGAAGATCGTGTGTCTTTGAAATTGCAGCCTAGCATACAGTATCTAAGGGTTAACTAATGGCTCGATATGCATCTGGCAAGAAAGCGTGGGGTTTTCAGACAGATCTGGCTTTAGATACCGTTTGTCTGAGATGATGACCGAGTGGAATGGGATGAAAGTCGGTCCTGATGAGTATGAACCCAAGCATCCACAGTTGATTCAGACGCATACAGGCTCAGATCCACAGGCGTTGTTCGAGCCGAGGACACGAAACGATAAGATACCAGAGACAGTTGTCTTTCCTATATTTGATCTAAACACTTTTGTGTATAAAGAAAGTCCCAAGGCTGTTGGCTCCGTGGGTACGGTCACTCTCGGAGGTAATGTGATTACACCTACCGATGTCACTGGTGTTTCAGCATCGGGTGCCGTGGGCACCGTTGTATTCGCAGGTTCTGCGGTAACAATAACAGCAACATATACTGTGACCGTTGTTAGTACGGGCTATGGAAACAAGTATGCTATAGACGGCGTACAGCAAGACACTGTTAGTCTTTCTGAGGGCAACACATACAGGTTTGATCAGTCAGATAGCAGCAACTCAGGGCATCCTTTAAGGTTTTCAACAACCTCCAATGGTACGCACAGCAGTGGTTCCGAGTACACAACAGGTGTCCTCACTAGCGGAACTCCCGGATCTGCGGGGGCTTATACACAGATAACAGTAGCCAGTGGCGCTCCTACATTGTACTACTATTGTACAAATCATAGTGCTATGGGCGGAACGGCTAACACACCATGAGCTATACATACACACAGTTAAAGTCTGCAATACAGAACTACGTTGACAACAACGAGACAACTTTTGTTTCAAACCTTGATAGGTTTATCAAAAGTGCTGAAGAACGTATATTTACCAGCGTAGATCTAGAACTTTTCAGAAAGAATGTATCTGGAGCAATGACAGCTAGTAACCAGTTTCTGGCTGTTCCGGCGGATTATCTTGCCACATTCTCTTTGTCTATCGAAGTTTCTAGCTCCAAACAGTTCTTGCAGCAAAAGGATGTTAACTACATTCAAGAGTACACACCAAACTCTGCCACAACAGGTGTTCCGCTATATTACGCCAAGTATGATTATCAAAATTTCATACTGGCTCCCACACCAAACTCAAATTATGTGTCGGAACTTCATTACTATTACCGTCCAGTTAGCTTGGCGGATAGTAAGTTTACTTTGACAGTCAGTAACGTAACCGGAACTTTTGCTGCTAATGAAACCATAACAGGTGGAACCAGCGCAGAGAGCACGACCATCAATTCAATCACTTCAGTCACAGAATTTGTTATCATAATTCCTACTGGGACATTTACTGTGGGTGAGACAGTAACCGGAGGGACAAGTGGTGCCACAGGTGTGGTTGTGTCTACTTCTGCTGACACTACTACAACGTGGATTAGTGAGAACGCTCCAAACGCTATACTATTTGGCAGTCTTATAGAGGCATACATCTATATGAAAGGGGAGCCGGATGTCATGAAGTTGTATAGCGAGAGATTTTTGGAGGCGTTGTCTAGGTTGAAAGATTACGCAGAGGCTCGTGAGAATACAGATGCGTACAGAAGGGGTTACCAGACAGGGCTAGAACATGAAAATAGCAATAGTGGGTTTAGGGGGAAGCTATGCAGACTATATTTCAGCGAGAGTTGCTTCTCAGGAGTTTGATGAAGTTTGGGAATAAATTGTATAGGGGCAATCATACACGTTGACAGGACGTTTATGATGGATCCGGTTACAAGATTTTTAAATACAGAAAACGCAGGCACACAGACTGGTGTTGCAAGAGAGTTTCTTGCCAAGAATACAAGACCAATCTATTCCTGTATTAAACACGCAGATTTTCCGGCAGTTGAGCTATATCCCTTGGAAGAAGTCGCGAAGGATACGGGTTTATGTTACTTCAACAACACAGTTGCATACGCTATTGCTTATGCAATATGGAAGAAAGTAACGAAGATATGTCTATTTGGCATAGATTTCACATACAAAAACGTCAATATGGCTGAGTCTGGAAGAGCTTGTGTAGAGTTCTGGTGCGCTACAGCTATTTCTAAAGGTATAAAATAGAGATAGCGCATCGATCTGGGCTAATGGATACTAATGTTCCAGACAATGAAAAGCTGTATGGGTATCATAGACTAGAGGATCCATTGGTACAGACGGTTGAAAACGGCAGTCTTCTAATAACGAAGCAGTCAAAGATGCAGCCGCCTGAACCGAAGGAAAGCGATCCCGTTATATTTGGAAGGCATGATCATGTTTGATTTAAACGTAGGAACTGTAGGAGCAGTCAACATTGTAACGTCTGAGAATGGCGGACTGTCTAATGATCAGATAGCAGATATGCTGGCTAGTAAACTGATTTACATATCAGATGAGGCACCAGAGCCTATACGTTTACAAGCAGAGGCTTTTAGAGATAGGGTTAGGAATATGGCACAGTACTATATAGAGTTGGCTAGAAAGGAAGAACGTGCTAGTATTTGCGCCAAGGTTCGTGATGCTGGTCAATTGGAACTGGCAAAAGCTATCGGGAGACTGTAATGGCAATCGCACAAGCAATGTGTACAGCATTTAAACAAGAGTTGATGCTAGGGACACACAATTTCGCAACAAATGGTAATGCTTTTAAGATAGCTCTGTACGCAGAGGGCGGTGGCGGTAAGTCTAGCACCACCACAGCTACTCTTGGCGCAGCAACTACAGCTTATACTACCACAGGTGAGGTAGCCAATAGTGGCTCTTACACGGCGGGTGGTGGCACTCTTACCAAAGTTGCTCCAACCACTTCTGGCACAACAGCTTTGACTGATTTTGCCGACATTAGCTTTACCACAGCTACCATTACTGCAATGGGTGCGTTAATATACAACGACACCAACAGTGACAAAGCTGTGGCTGTATTAGACTTTAGTTCTAATAAAACATCTACTTCTGGGACCTTTACAATTCAGTTTCCTACGGCAGATGCGAGTAACGCGATTATACGAATAGCCTGATGAGGTAGCTTATGTCTTTAACAGGATGGGGAAGAGGCGGCTGGGGTGAAGGCGCATGGGGACAGCCAGTCCTGTTTCTGCAACTGGAGTTGTTGGAACTACTTCTCTAGGGTCTGTTACGGTACAGAACGTATTGGAGATTCCTGTAACGGGAGTCGCTGGTACAGGAGCGGTTGGAACTGTTAGCGTATCAGGCACAGCGGCTTTTGCTGTTACAGGTCTGCCGCAACAAGTGCGGTAGGTAATGCGAGTGTAACGGGCGCTGCGACTTTTGCTGTTACAGGACTAGGAGCAACAGGTTCAGTAGGCACAGGAACAAGCGCACCTATTTGTATCTTTAGGATTTTCTGTTACAGGGGTTTCGGCAACAGGAGCGGTAGGAGAAGAAGTACTTTACAGGCCAATCGTTCCATCACAGACTCCAAACTGGTCTGGGGTATCTGTATCACAAACACCTAACTGGACAGACATAGCAGCGTAAGGACGGAAAAATGGCAAGCACCTATGTAAATGATTTAAGACTTAACGAGCTAGGTACTGGCGATGGTTCTGGTACTTGGGGAACTACAACCAATACAAACTTGGAGCTTATTGGCGAGGCATTAAGTTTCGGGACAGAGGCTATATCTACAAACGCTAATACGCATACAAGCACAATAGCTGATGGATCAACTGACCCAGCTAGATCTATGTACATTAAATATACTGGTGCTTTGGATTCTGACTGCACTATAACTATAGCTCCAAACACACTAAGCAGAGTTCATTTCATTGAAAATGCTACAACTGATAGCGGAAGTTCTGGCCCGTACAACATTATTATAAGCCAAGGGTCTGGAGCAAACATCACCATACCCAATGGTGACACTAAGGTTGTTTATCTTGACGGCGCAGGGTCAGGCGCGGCAGTTGTTGATGCGTTTGCCTCTCTAAGCACTGTTGATCTTAAAGTTCAAGACGACCTCACCGTTACGGATGATGCCGCTGTTGGCGGGGCGTTGACTGTTACAGGGTTGATTACTGGAAATGCCAATCTAACATTAGGTGGCACAACGCCTACACTAACTATCGGTGATGCGGGTGCGGAAGATACAAAACTTGTATTTGATGGCAATGCACAAGATTTCTACGTTGGTTTAGATGATAGCGCAGATGATCTAGTTATTGGTAAAGGATCTACTGTAGGCACAACACCCGCTTTATCCATAGATGAAAACCTGCTTGTGACTGTTTCAGATGACGTTAAAGTAGCTGGTAGATCAATCGGGACTATCACCACCGACAACGATGGTAGCTTCGATCTTGCTGTAAGTAACGATTTTAAATGCACACCTTCAGGTGACTTTACCCTGACATTTACTAACGGTGACGCAGGTCAATCTGGTAATATATTTTTGATTAATAGTGGTGGTCATACAGTTTCAGCCCACGCTGACGTAGCAATCAACGCTACTGCCCTAACAGCATTGGCAACGGCTGGAACATACCATCTTGCTTACTTCTGTAGTGTAGATAGTGGTACGGCTAATACCATAGCAGTATCAGTGTCAGGAGCTTTGACCTAATGAGTTTGATTAAAGGCAATCACGCAGGACTAGGTGGCTCCGGTGCGCCGGGTGGTTCGTTAGGTTCGTTTTATAGTCACACCATTGGTCAGTCTTTGCGGTTTGAGGAAGGGGGCAGTGCGTATTTAACTTTTACCCCGTCGTCAAATGGAACAGACAACAAGAGGTACACTTTTTCTGTATGGATTAAACTGGCACAAGGCAGTGGAGATTTTCGGACTGTATTTTCATCAAAAAACACTGGAAGTGGAACTGGTCAGGGTCACAACACTTATGCTTTCGGTACAGACGATGATTTTGAATTATACACACAGAATGGTGGCGCAAATCCAACATCTCCAAGACTATATCGAGATCGCGGTGCTTGGTATCATTTTCTTGTTGTATATGACACCACACAATCTACAGATACAGATCGTGTTAAAGTCTATGTAAATGGCACACAACAAACAGACTATACCGGAACATTTCCGGGTCTAAACAGCGTAATGGCTTCTGTAAACACCAATGGTCAAGAACAAAGATGGGGGTCGTTACGTTTCCGCTTATACCAGATATTTTAATGGGTATATGGCAGAAATACATATGGTTGATGGTCAAGCATTAGATCCAACTTCTTTTGGAGAAACAAAAGACGGGGTGTGGGTGCCAAAGCAATACGTTGACAACGGCACAACGAGTCACGGTGTTAATGGTTATCACCTAGATTTTGTAGACAATACAGCTATAGGCAACGATGTTTCTGGCAATAATAATGACTTTACTGCAACCAACCTAGCCGCCAGCGATGTCGTGCCGGACAGCCCGACTAATAACTTTTGCACTATGAATCCATTAGCTTATACGAACGGGATTACTCTAAGCGAGGGTAATCTGACTATGGCTACAACTACAAATAACAGAGCGGTTCACGGTACAATAGCACTCCCATCAAGTGGAAAATGGTATGTGGAACTACACGTTGATTCTTATGCTTCTGGCGGCGGTATTTACGCAGGATTTGGGTCAAATGCTAGTTTAGGTTATGACGAAGTAGCCCAGCCAAAAGGTGTTTTTATGAGTACCTACAATCAAGCCGTTACTATTGATAATTCTGCTGGTGGCGGCAACTATAACACTCAAGGTAACAACTCATCCTCTAATGGAGATATTTACCAGCTTCTTTTAGATGTTGATAATAAAGTTTTTTATATTGGTAAAAACGGTACATACAGGAACAGTGCAGACCCAGCTAACGGCACAGGTGGACTAGATGTAACATCAATGTTCACTAACGCCGTGACAGACCTTACTGTATGTCTGACCAGAGGCGGTTCTTATAATGAAACGTATTCCGTTAATTTTGGGCAAGACAGCAAAGATGTAGCGTCTGCAAATGCAGATGGGAATGGTATTGGTACGTTTGAGTATGCCCCACCATCTGGGTTCTTAGCCCTCTGCACATCCAACCTTCCCGACATAACAATCGGCCCCGGACAAAGCAGCCAAGCTGATGACCATTTTAATACTGTGTTGTACACTGGTGATGGTTCAACCCAAAGTGTAACGGGGGTTGGATTTTCTCCAGACTGGGTTTGGTTGAAAGGAAGAAGCCGTGTTACAGTGCATAGTTTACATGATGTATTAAGAGGAACACAGCTATTACAATCAAACGCAAGTGATGGGCAACAAGATAATTCTAACTATTTGACCGCTTACGGTGCTGATGGTTTCACAGTAGGCGATAATTCTAATGTTAATCACTCATCAGCTACATATGTATCTTGGAATTGGAAGGCTGGTGGCACACCTAGCGGAGATAATTCCGCCGCAAATAATGCAGAGCCTACAGCAGGGTCTGCTAAAATAGATGGTTCTAATCAAAGTGGTGCGTTTTCCGGTTCTCCTTCCATAGCTATAAAAAGACTTTCGGCAAGCACTGCGGCGGGAATTTCTATTGTGAGGTGGACAGGCACAGGGTCAGCAGGGACAATACCTCATGGGTTAGGGGCTGCGCCAGATTTTTATGTTGTCAAAAATATAACTGACGATGGCACAAGTTGGCAGGCTTATCATGTTGGAATAGCCTCTGATGCAGAAACAGATTATATATATCTTAATGGCACTGCTGCGGCAGATGACTCTGACGATTGGAATGATACTGCACCTACTGCTAATGTGTTTTCTGTAAATAGCCATAACCAAGTAAATGCTAGTGGTGATGAATATTTAGCGTATTTATTTACCTCTATTGAAAGCTACTCAAAACATGCGTCATTTGTGGGCAACGGAAATGCAGATGGTACGTTTGTTTACACTGGGTTCAGGCCAGCGTGGGTTATGATAAGGCGTTCAAGTGGCAGTGGGGGCTGGCATATGTTTGATAATAAACGTGCTTTTGCTGGTAATGAAATAGATGTAAGGATTGAGGCACAAGAAACTGAAGCAGAAAACACTAGCGGTCCACCTCATATGGATCTTGTTAGCAACGGATTTAAGTTGAGGACTACTTTTGATAATATGAACGCTTCAGGCAGCACCTACATCTACCTCGCCTTTGCCGAAGCCCCATTCAAATTTGCTAATGCCCGATAGGAGATAATTATGCCGTGGAAATATAACGGGGCAACCCTTAAAGTAGGACGAGAGTTTACTGGTACAGATGGTACGCAGTATCCAAAAGTCTGGATGCGCTACAGTGACAGTCAGAAGTCTGCTATTGGTATTACATGGGAAGACCCACCAGCAAGTGAGGCTGCATTTGATAACAAGTTTTATCACGGTAGACAGACTGATGGCACCCTTATACCTAAAAGCCTAACAGATGTTAACGAAGTGGATGAAGATGGTAATGCTATAAACGATATTGATGGCAAACAGCTTGTTACACTCGGTCTTAAATCTGTATGGGTAGCAAAAACAAAGCGAACAGCAGCCGATAAACTTGCAGTGCATGACTGGTACGTTACTCGCAACGCTGAAAAGTCTACAGCCATACCTAGTTCAGTGACAACATACAGGGATGCTGTTCGTACTAAATGCGCAGAGATAGAGACAGCTTTGAATGGTGCATCTGATTTAGCTGCGTTTATGGCTTTGTTTGATGACGAGCGTAATTCAGATGGCACAGTAAAAACTATTGCTAAGATTAACGACTGGCCTGATGAGATCTAAAGGAGAACTTCGTGCCTTTAACCAAGTTACAGTTCAAACCCGGAATCAACCGTGACGTAACATCTTACTCAAACGAAGGCGGTTGGGTTGATTGTGACAAGGTGCGTTTCCGGCAAGGATATCCAGAGGTTATTGGCGGTTGGGAAAAATACAGTTCAGAAACATATATGGAACTGTAAGGGACTGCACTGGGTAGCTCTGGATGGATCTAACCTTTTAGGTCTAGGCACAGAGTCAAAGTACTATGTTGAGCAAGGTCAACAGTTCTATGATGTTACTCCTATAAGAAAAACTTCGACCAATAGCATAACTTTTGCTGCAACCAACGGCTCTTCTACTATCACTGCTACGGACGCTAATCATTTAGCTGTGCAAGGTGACTTTGTTACCATATCTGGTGCGACTAGTTTGGGTGGACTTGTTACTGCTGCGGTTCTTAATCAAGAGTATCAGATAGACTCAGTTCCAACTGCAAATACATATACAATTATTGCTAAAGATACCACTGGAGCAACAGTTACAGCAAATGCTAGTGACAGTGGTAACGGTGGCTCTGGTGTCGATGGCGTATATCAACTCAACTCTGGTCTTAATACGGGCGTTGGCGGCACAGGCTGGGGTGCGGGTACATGGGGCAGAGGCACATGGGGGTCTGCTGCGACACAGACTGTAGCAACACAGTTACGAATCTGGAGTCACGATAATTTTGGTGAGGATCTGTTAATTAATCCTCGTGATGCAGGCATATTTTACTGGGACAAGAGTGATGGTCTTACCTCAAGAGCGGTGAACATCAGCACTTTAGGTGGAGCAAGTGACGTTCCAACTATTTGCAAACAGGTCATGGTGTCCGACGTTGATCGTCATGTCATAGCATTTGGTGCAGATACAATAAACACAGGTGAGCAAGATCCTTTGTTGATACGTTTCTCGTCACAAGAGTCTGCTACAGACTGGACACCAAAAGCTACAAACACAGCAGGTGATTTGAGGATCGGTTCTGGTTCCGAGTTTGTTCGAGCCATAGAAACTAAACGTGAAATTATAATCTTTACGGATAGCTCCATGCATTCGATGCAATTTATCGGACCTCCATTTACTTTTGGCATACAGCCTTTGGCGACTAATATAACTATTATGGGGCCGAATGCTCCTGTCGCGGTCAATGATGCCATTTTCTGGATGGGCAGGCAGAACTTCTATCTGTACGACGGACAGACAAAGCAGTTGCCATGTACTGTTAAAGAAAGAGTTTTCTTCGACTTTGATTATGATCAGGCTGACAAAGTGTATGCTCTGCAATATCAGAGTTTGGAGAGATAATCTGGTTCTACACCTCGAACACTAACTCACTTGCTAATGGTGGCACGGGTGAGAATGATCGTTATGTAATATACAACTATCAAGAAGGTGTCTGGTATTACGGAGATCTGGGTCGTTCAGCTTTCTTGGACAGAGGTATACGCACCTTTCCTATAGGCTGCGGCAGACAATTATCTTTTCAATCATGAAACAGGGTACACTGACGATGGGGCAGTGATGACATCCAGACTTGAATCCAGCCCCATTGACATGGGTGATGGAGATTTCTTCACATCTATAAGACGAGTAATACCTGACTTTACATTCAATGGTTCTACAACCCAAGATCCAACGGTTAACTTGACGCTACAGTCCAACAACTTTCCCGGTGGCAACTATCTACAGACGGAGCTATCCAAGGTAGACAGAACTGCAACCACGACCACGGTGCCTTTTGAGCAGTTCACGAACAAAGCTGACGTTAGACTACGAGGCAGGGCGTTTTCGCTAAAGGTTGATTGTGATACGGCTGGTGTCGGTGGAGACTTGGTAGCCCGAGAGTAGATCTTAGACAGGATGGCAGGCGCTAATGGCTACTAACGTAACTCCATTTCCGAGGCTACCTACTCCCGGTCAGCAGATTGACACGCAATATATGACGGATCTTGTAAGGGCTTTAGAGATCTTCTTAAGCAGGCACAAAACCCACAGCTTAACTTTCCAGAGGTTCCAACTGATGGAAACAGCAATCTTCTTCAACAAGGTGATATATATTGCAGACGGTGGTTTTTGAAAATAGTAGGTAAGACAGATATATTAGCGGAAGCGTAGCAGCAACGGCATCAGTTGGAACTGTTACGGTTGCCGTTTCTTAGCAAGATGTATAATGACAGCACTATAAAAAGGTTTTTTAATGGCATTATTCGGCGGCATCGGTAAAAACTAGGACTTGGCAGCGCCAAGATACCTTTGGTGATAGCCTTGGTGGTCTTGTTGAAGGTGTTGGGACTACAATAAATGAGGCTTTGCCGATTGGTGCTGCTGCTGGCTTTGCATATGGTGGTCCCGACTGGAGCGTCATAGGTTCTGGTCTTGGAACCTTCGCTCAAGGTGGTAACAGCACAGAAGATATCCTGATCAACTCAGCCTTGGCCTTTGGTGCTGGGTCCGTGGCCCAAGGTTTTGGCATTAATCCATCAACTCAAACATCAGGCATAGGTCAGTTTATACCAGACACATCCGGTTTTACTTTTCGGGCGGTGCACTACAACTGCTACTCAAGGTGCTGCGGGTATGGGTGATCTTGCTGAAGGCCAAGCGGCATTAGGGGGAACTAGCGCCGCTGGAGGTGGTATATCTGACTTCTTCTCTGGCATGGATGTCGGTGACTATCTCATGGCAGGGTCACTTGGTCTTGGTGCCTTGGGTCTTGCAGGTGGTCTTGGCGGTGAAGAAGAAGGCGAAGCAGTTCCTGACAGACCACAACCAAAGGGCCAAGCTTTTGGTACAGTTCAGGACAGAGATGGTAAGGTCTATGAAATAGCTGACCCTGTTCAAGTTGCCGAGTACAATAAAAAGCTACAAGAGTACCAAAACCCAGACTTCAGGTACGATGCTGACAGGTTTGTAGTCAAAGCAAACGAGGGTGGCATCATGAACATGGCTCATGGTGGAGCTTTGGAGCAAGGCTTTGGGGACATATACGAGCATGAGGATTATGAAGACGAGGGGTATGACAAGTTTGTAAGAGGTGAAGTCTCGGGTCCCGGAACTGGGACCTCGGACTCTGTTCCTGCTAGACTTTCAGATGGTGAGTTTGTACTAACAGCCAAATCGGTACGAGGTGCTGGCGGTGGAGATAGAGATATCGGAGCAGCACGATTGTATGATATGATGGCCGGATTGGAGGCGACAGCGTAATGGCGACACAAACACAAACGGTAACCCAGACTTGCTCCGTTCCAAGAAGACTTTCTTGCGGACATTTTTGCACAGGCAGATGCGCTCTTAAATCAACTCCGATGCCGTATGCGCCGCAGCAGATAGCAGGTTTTTCAAAAGATCAACTTGACGCGATAGGTTTAGGTAGGGCAGGTATTGGTGCTTATCAACCATATATGCAGGCTGCCACTCAAGCCGCCGCACAGTCGGGTGCTTTTAATCAACCGGGTGCAGTGTCTCAGTTTATGAATCCATACGAGCAGGCTGTTATTGATCAATCGATGCAGGACATTGCACGATCAGGTCAGATGCAACAGAACCAGCTTAAGCACAAGCCGCAGGTGCGGGGGCCTTTGGCGGATCTCGTCAGGGCATTGCACAAGGGGAACTCTCTCGTAATATTATGGATCAGCAGGCTCGAACCGCAGCGCAGTTAAGGGCTTCAGGTTACGGTCAAGCGCAGCAGGCAGCACAGAATGCAGCACAACTTGCAGGTCAACAAGCCGCACAGTTTGGTACAATGGCTGGTCAGCGCAGCAATTTGGTACACAAGATCTAAATACTTGCTTGGTCTTGGGGAATGCAGCAGCAAAGTCAGGCTGCTCTGGATGTGGCAAGGCAAAACGCTCTTGGTCAGCAGGCGTTGCCGTTCCAGCAGGTAGGATTTATGTCGGACATCTTCCGTGGTGTACCGTCACTGCAACAGACAAGCACGGCTACCACAACGCCGCCGCCTAGCACGGGGTCACAGTTACTTGGTCTTGGTATTGCTGGCCTCGGTGCAGTTGGTCTGGCTGGTGGCTTTAATTTTGGGAGCTAACGATGAATCCACTACACCGTAAAATGTTTCGTCAGCCCGGTATGTCAAGACAACCTGCCGGGATCTTGGCCTCATCACCTGAGTTATCCAACGTGGTTCGTCAACGTATGGGTCAGCCTGTGCAGATGGCGAATGGTGGTCAAAACGTAACAGATTACATGTCTGCCATTAGAGACTTGGCAGCAAAGGGTGACAAGGCAACGCTTAACAACATTGCCACAGATCAACGCCTCCCACGTTCTGTGCAGATGGCAGCGGCAAATGCTTTGGCTGGTCGCTCCGGTGTGCCAGATCAAATTCAAGCAGCACCTGTGTCCGACGCGGATAGGATGGCAGCTAATCGTGCAAACTTAGGTGCGCTTCGTGGTCGAGTGGGTCAGGACGCTCTAACCGATCAAGCTATGGCTCAGATAAATGCAGCTAACAGACCAAGTATGCCACCGCCCGGTCCAAGACCTGATGTGGCTAGTAGGGCACAGGACATGGCTGCTATCGCTTCTCAAGATAGAACTGAAAGCACTCCTTTAGTAAACAATCCACCGTCGAGTTCTACACTAGATCAATTACAAAGAGCCTTCAGTTACCCCGGAGAAGTTATTGGTATGAGAGTACCAGATGATGCTCCGGGCAAGCCCAACCCTATTGGTCAAGGTATTAGAAGCTTCTTCTTTGGAACGGACGAGACGCAGAGTCCAGTTCAATCTGCATTAAGGTCTGCTGATGATGCCGTAGCAGGTGCTACTGGCGCTATTGATAGTGGTTTGAGAAGAGTTGAATCTGGTATCGTTGACGCTTTTACACCTCGACCTACAGATTCAGCTATTGCAAAAGCGCAAGCAGAGGGTATGTCACGACGCGGTGACTTCCCTGACAGACCGTCTGGAGATCTACCTAAAGTAACAACGGATACAGCGACGGATACAGCGACGGATACAGCAACCGCTGAAACTAATGAGCCAGCCGCTGAAGATGCTGCAACTGCGCTGGTTACAGATCCAAGCTCTTTGTTCCCACAGATAAACGAAGTTCTTGACGGTAAAGGCTCAAACAAGCAAAAAGCTGATGCCGTTGATGAAGCACTCAACATCAAAGGCACACGCAAAGAGCGTACAGAACAACGCTATGAGATGCTCAAAGATCTTTTAGGTGAGGACAAAGCCAAAGACATACGCACCGATGTTGGGTACAACCTGATGATGACTGGACTCATGATTGCTGCCGGACAGAGCGGTGACGCAATGACCAACATTGCAACGGGTCTGGCTAAAGGTCTAGCAGGTTATGGCACGGCTGCTGGTGAAGCAGCGCAAGCCGCAACCAAAGAAGAAAAGCTCTGAAGCTGATGGCAGCTAAAGAGGTTGGAGACGAGATCACTGCTGAAACTGCCGCCAAGATTCGCGCTGGGGAACTTGCAGATGAGCGCGGTTTTAAAATTGGAATGAAACGTGAGGAACTTACAGCAGCAATGGAACGTGCTAAAGTTCCTAGCGCACAACAGAGGCTTTATGAATCTTATTTAACTCCAGATCAAATTGTGGATGTTTTAAACACTCCAAAGTCTAGAACGGGGCAAGCACTAACCTCGGAAAGATTTGCTCAAGAGGTTTTTAAATCAAGAGATGGTATACAAACGCCACTGACTCTATGATTGCAAGTGATCCACGCTTTACAGTGGACAACCCACCAGACCCGAAGCAAGTTTTCCAGTATCTAATTTCCATTTCATCACAGAGCAACTGGTTCACAAACAACTGACTCTTTAGTTGGTCAAGAAACTGGTCCGTATGGTGCTACTACTGAACGAAATGGAAAAACGTATACTTGGAATAAAGACACTGGGAAGTATGACCCACAAAATTAGTAAGGGGCTACACCTTGGCTGAACAAGACGACGCACTTTTTTCTGACAGCATCCCACAAAAATTAGATAATTCACTTTTTTCTGATTCATCTCCTGTGTCTGATACTCAAGAATCTACAACGCAAGAGATCGCCGAGGGCATCGCTTCTGGTTTGATTGCCATACCACAAGGTATCGCGGAACTGGGAGCTTCTGCCGTCGATCTGGCATTTGACACAGATTACACAGGATGTTACAAATTTTGCAAACACTGTTCGTGACATGGGTGGCATTGATCCTGAAGGTGCGGCAGGTGAGATAGCTGAAGTTGTTACACAGTTTGTAATCCCCGGTCTTGGTGCAGCAGGTCTTGTCGGCAGGCTTGGGCGTGTGAAGAATATGTCTAAGGTTGCTCAGAAAGCATCACAGATTGGTGCGGCTGGCGTAACAGATGCTGTTGTTGCGACAGACGGGGTAACAACCATAGGTGATTTCTTTGGTGGCGGTGTAACACAAACCACCGACACTGTTGGTCTTGAAGGCCGAGAAGCAGCAGCAGCCAAAATAGGAAACAAGTTAAAGGTTGGTCTTGAAGCGGCAGGTGCTACCGCTGCGGTTGATCCTATCTTAAAAGCACTTGGTTATGCAGGCAAAGGTGCGGCTATAGTTGGTGCTCAATTGCTGCACCCGTAGCAAGAGCCGCCGTTGCAGGAGGCGAAGCAATAAGTTCTAAGGTATCACACAACTAGCAGAACAACACCCTCTTCTTGATGGTTTTCTTTCATCCTTCAGGTTTCGTGGAAACTTATCACAAGAAACAGCGGAAGCCAGAAGCCGGATTCGTGGTGAAGTAGATGCGGAGCTTGGTCAGGTATCCAGAACAATTCTAGGAATTGAAGACGGGATAAACTCGGCTCTCAAAGAAGCAGAACAAGGACTCGATGGAGCATCTCCTTTAACACGACAAGAAGTTTTAAACGAATTTCATTCGTATTTAACAAAAGACGAAATATTTATGGAGAGGGCTGCTGCCGCAGGGGTTCCGCCTTTAAAGTTGTTACCTCCAGAGATGCAGGCTGCTGCTCGTAAGGCAAGGGTTCAGATTGATCGTTTATCAAAACAAATACAAGGGTCTGATTATCTGGCTCGTGAAGGTCTTGTAGGAAAAGAAGCGGAAGCCGTAGACGTAATTCAAGAAAACATAGGTTCTTACCTGCGTCGTAGATATAAAATATTTGAAGACAAAAACTATGTTGGATCTGAAGCATTCAATCAAAACAGGTCTGACACAATTGAATATTTTATGAACAATCCGAGTGCTGCAAAAAACATAGCTGAAGAGATTCGTGTAGGTGGATCTCAGTTAGAAGAGGGCACAGATATTCTAACTGAAGGTGGCAGGCAGGTGTTAACTAAAGATGCTGCCACGAGACTAACTGACGACTTTGTTAGTCAATATACTGGACGTTACTCGAAATCTCCCGGCGTTGGTATGTCTCAAAGGGTTGCAGCAAATAGACTACGCACAGGTCTGTTTAAAGCAGACAGGCAAACAATGAAATGCTTCGTCGATTGATGGGAGAAGTTAAAGATCCGATTGAGGCGCTGACAACTACTGTCTCGGATATGGCTGAGTTTGTTGCAACAGACAGGTTTTACAAGTTTATAAATCAAAATCTAGTTGATGATGCGTCCGGTATGTTCATATCAAAAGATGCATTTAATAGATTACCCAGAGCAGTTCAGGGAGAATACTCCGAACTTGGTGAGGGTTTTGGATCTATGCAGGGTCAGGTTTTTGCAAAGAACAATGTCTACAAAGACCTGACTATGCAGACTAACGCCAACACAAACGACTTTGCTCAACTTATGAGGGCATCATATTCAACTTTCTTGAGGGCCAAAGGTATCACGCAATATGGTGCAACTGTTCTGTCCCCTGTCACACAGATCAGAAACTTTACATCGTCTAGCCTGTTTGCTTTAGCGCAGGGAAACGTAGGTGCTGGTGCTAACTTGTTTGATTCGATTGGGACTGTTTGGAAAGATATTGTAAAGCGCCCAGATAAAGCCAGTTACTTCAAAAATCTACAACGCATGGGTGTCGTCGGCACACAGTCTCAGCTTCGAGAGATCGATAATCTAATCTCTATGGGTTATGGTGTGACAAAGGGTGCGACTGATGATTCTCTTGGCATTCCAACTAGTGGAAAATTCAGTCAGAAGTTTAAACGTGGTAAGCCGGGAATGTTTTTAACCAGCGTTAACAAACGTATGCGTGATCTGTATCAAGGCGGTGACGATGTCTGGAAGGTCTACAACTTTGAGTTTGAGCGCAATAAACTTTTGTCTGCTTACAACGGCAATATATTTAAAGCTGCTCGTGGTGTATTGGGAGATGAGAGGTATACTGAGTTGGCTCGTCGTGCTGCGGAAGGATCAACAGACACGAATGAAGCTCTACGTCGTCTAGCAACTGAAGCACTAGATCAACACTCTGCCAACATCGTAAAGAACACAGTCCCAAACTATGAGCGTGTGCCTGAGTTTATCAAAGGTATTCGTAAACTTCCTGTTGGTAACTTCATTGCATTCCCGGCAGAGATCTTACGCACCAGTGCTAATACATTCAAACAAGCCCTTGACGAACTCGCTAGTACAAACTCGGAGATACAGCAGATTGGATTGCGCCGCCTTATGGGATTCACGACTACCACTATGGTCATGCCCACTGCTATGCAAAAGATGGCGCTTGATCTTACAGGCACTACGCAGGAACAAATTGATGCCATACGCGAGAACGGTGCGTCGTGGGAGCAGAATGCAATACTTCTACCCACTAGTACAAAAGTAGGACCAGACGGAAAAAATATAATTACAGGCTATACAAACTACAGCTACACGAATCCTTACGGTTACTTATCTAAGCCAGCCCGTGCAATTCTTAATGCCGTGAGCAAAGGTGAAGACATGGGTTCAGACACGGGTAAGATAGCAACGGATGCTGTCATGGGTGCAGTAGCTGAGATGTTTGAGCCGTTTGCAGGGGAATCAATTCTTACAGAACGTCTTCTCGACACAACTATCAGAGGAGGCAGGACGCAGACTGGTGCTAAAGTTTATCGTGATGACGTAGACACACCCGGTGATAAAGTATTTAAGAGTATGGCGCACATCAGTAGTGCGTTTGTTCCGGGAGGAGCAAAACTTCTTGGTGATATTAAAGCTCAGAAGAAAGAAACACAGGCACCCGGCATTGAACTAGGCAGATTGTCTAGAGCTTTGCAGAAAATACTGTGGATCCCGCAGGTAACGAACGCAAGATTGCTCAAGAAATATTCCGCACACTTAGTGGAATTACCGAGACAGAGGTAAAGCCAGAGAATGTATTGATGTACCGTGGGTTTGAGTACGGCAGAGCACTACAAAGTGCGTCACAAATATTTAACTCAGCAGTGTCTACAAGAGGTGAACTAGATCCAGCTAACGCTGTTCAAACATATCGAGAGGCTAACGAGGCTAGATTTCGCGTCACAAATGAGATGTATCAAACTATTCAGAATATGCGTAAATCTGGTATGAGTGATATTGGAATTAGACGGGCACTTAAAAGAATAAAGTAGCCAATGTCAGTGATCTTATGCGAGGAAGATTTGTTCCATTTCAACCTAGTTCTGAGATTAGGGATCGTGTTCGTGGATATGGCAACAAACTCCCAATGTCAGAAATAAATAGTATACGAAGAGAGTTTAGTAAGAGAAAGTTGGGTGAGCCTGTTGAACCAAAAACACAATCGCAAAACGAATTAGTTGATCCTAGTTTATTCTCAGATACAGCACCAACAATTGATCCTAATTTATTCTCAGATACAGCACCGACCCAACCAGTTGCTGCTGCTGTCGCTCCTCCGTCAGCAGCGCAAGCGGGAGGTGTTATCCCCTTGGCATCTCCCGCACCTTCCTCTGCTTTGGCGCAGCAACAAAGCTCGTTACAGCTAGTGGGCGGAGGCAATCCTATTAATCAAGCGAAGAACGCTCAAATTCCAAGGACAATCTAATGAACAAAGACAAGCTACGCGAAGAAATCGCGGAGGATGAAGGATGTAAATACGAGATTTATCTCGACCATCTTGGACTCCCAACCTGTGGCATAGGCCACCTCATCACAGAAAGTGACGAAGAACACAGCAAACCTGTTGGCACAGTCGTGGAACAGGAGCGAGTAAAGCATTCTCACTAGACATGGCAGTGACTGTCGATGAGTGCAAAGTATTGTACCCTGACTTCGATGACCTGCCCGAAGAGTGTCAGCACATCATTGCAAACATGATGTTCAACATGGGTCGGCCTCGCCTATCCAAGTTCAAAGGCATGAAAGCTGGATGCGATGCCCGGGACTGGAACAAAATGGCAGACGAAATGGTCGATTCGCGGTGGCATGACAGGTTCCGAACCGGGCCAAGCGTTTAGTCGATAGAATGCGTAGCCTTGCAGAAGACTGAAATCATTGAATAAAAACATCGATTCTCGTAGACCTCGTGAACGATAGACGTACCAATATACCTTCAGGTCGCTGAGAATTGCTGTCCGAGGTATCAACAGACATCAAATCTTTTCTGCGCCCATGACTGACTCGCGGTCAAACGTCAGTTAAATGTGCATGAGACATGTTCTGTTCTTCAAACATGAATTTTGTGTACAAAAGGCAACCCCTCGAAGTGTCGAGCATACATGACCAAGTTTCCCTAGATGCATACAAACAGTTTCAATCTAATCTCGAACCTCCTTCTCTGCCTTTTGGATCAGGCTTTCTACTTCATGCAACTTGCTGATGGCTTCATCCAGCAGCCCAGACTCGTGTCTCAAGAACAACTGAGTCACGGACTGGACTGACTGGCTTACTGACAGCTTTGCGTCAGAAAAGTTACTCATTTTTTTCTTCGGTGGTCTGCCGCGCTTCTTGGCCTTCGGCGGACGGCCTCTCTTTTTGGCAGGTGGTTTGCCACCTTCCCATGCTTCGTTAATGGTCGGAGTTTTCTTATCGTCCCCCTTCAAACGTCCGTCCATATATCTGGCTCTCTTTGGCTCTTTAACGAGACAGGGAAAGAACAGTCTTAAAAACTTAGTCCACATCTTCTTGCTCCTCTTGTTTCGGAAGGTACACTTCCACGAATGCCCCACACTTGGGACAACTTAAATTAGTAACCATAAAAAAAGAGTCACTCTCTTCTTCAAGATCATGGTCACCACCCCAAATTAATTTTGTCTGACAATGCCAACAATTCATCCCACTTCTCCCCAGTTATCACCAAGTTCTGCATCAACCTCGAAGGGCACATTTAAACTTGGCACACAAGTTGACATAATTTCAACGATCTTGTCCGATTGTTCCTGACTGCTAATGCTAAAGCACAACTCGTCATGCACTGTAAGCATAGGTGTCAGGCCCTCGGCATGGCAATCTACCATGGCTTTCTTTGTCTGATCGGCACTCGAACCTTGGATGAGCTTGTTCAAAGCCTTGTATGTAAAGGCACGACGTATCATACCCTTGCCACCATACTCCTTGATCGCCTCCTCGATCTTCATGGCCTTGTTGTACCCGAAAGACTTAGGCTCCCACATATCAAACCTGCATTTACGACCCAGCCATGTGCGTATTGACCCGGATTTACTAGCGGTTGACGCTGCCAGATCTGCAATACCTTTCACAAACGGCACCCTCTCATGGTACTTTCTCGAGCAGAGACTTGGCTTCCATCTCATCGATGTCCATAACACCAGCCAGCTTCTTGCGCCCCATACCGTACATGATACCAAGGTTTACAGTCTTGGCTTCCTTACGGGTTATGTCAGCAAGATCTGCCACCATCTGGTGGAAGTCAGCGTTGCCCTGTTGATACATATCAATTACACTATCTATCTGAGGGTGCCTGTGAACGCCGTCAGTTGAGCACAGTAATGTGCCAGCCAGCGTGGTTCTTGTGACGCATAGTCAAAGCTGCCCCACTTTGTACCCTCTTCGGGTATAAACAGACCACGGATCATGGACTTTATCTCTGGATCTCTTGCCGGGATCTGCTGTAGATTCGGGTTGCTCGACGAAAATCGTCCTGTAACTGTCCCCCCTTCATCAGAACGAAGAGGATTAAAATCACAATGGATGCGACCATTACACGAATGTTCAAGTATTGTCTCAACAAAGGTAGTGTTTGCCTTATTAAATTCACGCAATTTCACAATCTTCTGCGCTATGGGATGAGTGTGGTTGCTAAGAAACTGCTTTGTAAAGGACGGAGCATTAGAGTTTTCTGTCCTATGGTATTTAAGCCCAAGGGCATCGAACGCCTTTGCTACCGATGCAGCAGACCACGGCTCGATAGACACCCCGGTATCGGACCTTATTTCTTTTAACAGTTCTTTCTCGCGCTTGCTAAGTTCGATCTGAATCTGCTCTGCACCATCAGTGTCAACACGCACACCTTTAGTTTTCATCTCAAGAAGTACAGGTAACAGACTGGATTCCAACTCGAATATGCTTGTGACTTCATCCTTCTTAATGTCCACACGCAGCCTGTCCCAGAGCCGTAGTGTCACCGCAGCATCCTGTTCGGCGTAGCTGCCCACAAACTTTGACGGCAATCTCCACATGTCGCTCTTCGGATCCACATGATACATCGCAGCCGCAGCCTTGAGCATCTTCTCGTTCTTGTATTCGCCAAGGTACTCGCCTGTCAGAGAGTTTAGATTGTAGTACCTACGGTTCTCGTTGAGCAGTGGCGCGGCTATCATGGTATCGATTATCGGACCTTGAACCTCGATCCCTGCCCAGCGCATCCAGCCCAGATCATACATGGCATTGTGCATAACCTTCTCGATCTTGGGTGTAGCCATCTGTTTCTTCAGCCAGTTGACCACCAGCTTCTCCGGCAGGTTGCCGTCCTCGTGACGCACAGGATAGTAGCCAACAAAATCACCAGCCGCCACAGCGTAGCCTATGACATAGCCATCATCTCTGCACCACCCCGGCCCCAGCTTCATCAGATTCGGATCTCTTGTCTCCAAGTCAATAGCGATACGATCATATCCTGTAAGATCAGGAAAGGATGACGGCGGATCCCACTCATCATCACCGAATCCAAGGGCTGCTTCTTTGACATCGATATCAAGAAGGTTCATCTGCTTATCCATCGTTTACAATCTCTCCGCCAAGGGCTGCGTAACCTATGATATCCCTCCAAGAATCATCCTTTGTCATATCATGGCTCAATCTGGCTAACTTCAAGCCTATCATACAAGCGACCACCTGTTCAGGCGTAACCTCATGGTTAAGTATGGTGCCCCATATCTGTGCTATACGCTCGTGGTTCTCTTTAGCAGGACCATACTCCTTGGCTCTGTCTCCATTGATTAGTGCCTCTGCCGTATCTAGAAAATGTTTTCTGTTTTTCATAGTTGAAACCCATAATATGATTGTGACTCTACAATGTGCAGGGACTTTCGAGCGCGAGTCAGGCCAACATAGAATGTCCTGATCTCAGAGTCCTGATCCCTGCTCTCGACACAAGCCCTCGAGGAGTCCAGAAGCAGAGCTACGTTGTCTGCCTCACCGCCCTTGGCTTTGTGTATGGTTGATATCTTTATGCGCGGTGTACCTGTCAGGATTGACTCACCCATCCGGCGCACAGATGTAATGTATATCCGCTCCCGTTCGGATACCTTGAGCACCTCGTGCCACGGTGTATCAATCTCTGCCGTCAATTCACACAGCTTCTTTATGTCCAGAAAACCATATGTTTCTTCGGTGTCCAGATTGGCAAGCTGTTTCCTGCCAGCCTTTGTAATAACATCTGCTACCAGCAGCGTTGATAGCTTCTTCAGGTCTGCCGCAGACAGGAACCTGCCCTTACACAGATCGAGCCATAGCTCAATACCGCTCAACACGTTTGGTGATATCGACCAGCCTGACCCCTCGCGCCAGTACAAGAAGCCCTGATCTTTGAGGTCACTCGCCACCTTGTTGGCGATGAAGTTTGTTCGAGTCAGTATAAGCCACTCACCCGTTCTGATATCCACATCCATGATGTCACGGTGCCAGACAATTGCACCTTGCTCGTCGGTGCCCGACCATGTCTTTGGTTGCCGTGTTATCAAACGCCTGACCATATTGTCTGCTTGTTTTTGTATCGACACAGGCAGGCGGTAGGACTTGTCCAGTATTATCTTATTATCGCAGGCGTTCAGAAAATCTTTAACGTCACACCCATCCAAGAATAGATGCACTGATCATCTCCGGCATAGTATATGCGCTTGGCGTTGGGCTTCATTACCTCATGCACCATGCGCCACTGCAACGGAACCAGATCCTGCGCTTCATCCACAATCAAGACATCGAGCAGCGGACTGTCACCCTGTTCGATAAAGTCCTCGATCATGTCTACAAAGTCTACCTTGCCAGTCTCTTTCTTGTAGTCACGAAACACCTGATCCACCAGTTTGAGTTGCTGGTAGTGCAGCCTGCGATCAGCTACATCGTTGAACTGTTGCTCGATACTCACACCTCGAACCCGTGCCATCTGAATGATGGACAGGTACGCATCACCGCTCTTGCCGGGTCTGAACAGAATACCTTCAGCCATCGTTGCAGATGAGTTGGATGTAAACTCAAGACCCAAGAGTCCACCCAGCTTGGAATAGTCCTTGCCGCCCAACACCTGCTTGACCTGCAACCCCAGCATCTGAAACGCGAAGCTATGCAATGTGCGGAACCAGACCATCTGATTCACATCCATGTTCAGCTTTGCAGCCGCCCTCTCTCGAGCTTCTTCTGCCGCCTTGCGACTGAACGATACGAATGCTATCGACTCAGGTCTGGTGCCACTGTCCAGTTCCTGCTGTACGATCTCAATCAACCGTGTTGTCTTGCCCGTGCCCGGAGGTCCGAAGATAGTTGTCTCCATTAGAACGGCACCTCACTATCTTGGACCTCGATACTGGGAACTTGAACCTCTTTGTTAAATGCAGGCACCCACCACACGCGAAGAGGATGTGTGTCACCTCTGGTGGTTACAAATCTCTTTCTCCCATTGGCAGGAGAACCAGAGTTTATCTCTTTCAACCGCTCCTGAATCTGACCTCGGCTGTATGTCTCGAACTTGTTGTTGCGAAGAAACTTCATCAGTGCCTCGATCTTGAAGTACGTCATGTTGTCTTCTTCATTAGTGAATGGTTTGCCAAGTGTGATCTCTTCGGCTGATTGAGCCTGTACCCTGCCATCACAAAACGACTCGAGCAGATCCATGAACTGACCTTTGTATGTCAACTCTTCCGGCACCTCGATCTCACTCATGTTTTCCATCATCAACGACACAATGATCTGCCACTCCGCCAGCTTCATCAGCGGTGGCATCTTGCGGATCTGTTCCATGCAGGCTTTCTGGAATCTCTGTGGTGTTTGCAGATCGTCCGTTGTCATCTCGACACGTTGCCCAGCCACATCACAAAACCACACAGGTGGCTCCGACTTGACTACACATAACCCCGACATCTCTACGTTCGATGCGTGACCACCAATGCCATACTTCTTTGTTTTGCATAAGTTCTTGTTGCAAAAACTCTTGAGTGGCTCCTGATCACACGGGAATCCATACTCTTTCTTTTCATGCTGGTTCTGTATCGTCACAACCTCTGACGCTGGTAGGGAGGTGTGCAATGCTTGTTAATTTCCTCGAGTCGAGCTTTCCAGTTGTCGGGCTGCTCTTTCTTACAGCCCACGGCTGCTGCAAACATCACTGTGTTGCGTGTGCCTTCGGGAATCCCTGCCCAAACATACAGTTCAGGCAGGGTGCCCAATCATCAAACTCATCGATCTGTTTGCCAAATGTCAAACCAACAAATCCATCTGGTCAACACTCCTCCTATCGACAAGGTCAAGGAATTCTTTAACGACGCTGGTTCGCCATCTTCCTTAATCGCGTAGCGGAGCGTCTGTTTCGCATCAAAGTACGGAAGGTTAATAAAGTTCCCCACATCACCACGCTCGACAAGAATCTGTTCTTGCTTGGGAAAATTTCGCAGCCACCATAACCAAGATACGATGCAATCTCTGAAGCTTTATCACGGAACTCTCCTGCATTTATGTAGTCTTTGAAGAAAAAATATATGTGCACCACCAGACTTTGAACGGCACACGACTGCCGGAACCTTCATCTTACGTATCTTCTTGTCCAGTGCCGCCAGTCGAGTGGATACTGATCGATGTCTAGCGCACCGAACTTGCAGTTGTTATCTTCGTTGATGGGATAGAGCCTACACCGTGACCACCCTTTAGTGATCGGCAATAAGTTCCATCGTAACGGTTTGCGAACGATGAACGACTTGGCTTTCTGTTTGCCAGCCCTTCGCTCTTCTGATATCTGTGTCTGTCCATGCGCCGCACTAAATCCTTCAAACGCAGCCATGAACCTTTCTAGGTAGCTCATGGTTATCCCTAGTTGGTTTGGGATGCCGTCCAGACTGAACATATAAACGACACCCCAAGAGGTTTAAAACGGTACGTCTGCTCCTTCGGGTTCGCTCCGTTTATCTTCACCAGTACCTGTTTTAATATCACCAGCCCTGAATGAGTTGTACAGATCACGAGCCTCGACGATCGCAGCTTGCGGTACATCGCTCATCTCTAACTGAGAGACTGAGTAATTGAACCACGAACCTTTGTCGTTGCTCTCCTGCACAGATGTCAGCTTCCACGGCACAGCCCACATCGGTGGGTTGAACAAGCCTTTCTCTGGGTGCATAATCTTTAGCCCCGCACGACGAGTGTTCCACTGCTTTGCAACTTTCATCTGTGTCTTCTTCATGTCACAGATCATTTGCGTTGTGGCACCGTTACTGTCGACACCTAAAACCAAGAACTGCGCGGATCGAACAAGCTCGTTACCTGAAGGTAACATCTCAGCCGAACCGTTCCTTTCGGTCTTGCGGATGTCAGGGTCACCTGCATCTAGCTCACCCATGAACTGACCACCCGAATCTCGAAGTTGAAACTCCAAAAATTTAGTGGTGTAGGCGCACATCAAAACACTGATGCCAGCGTCTGCTTCCCAGAACTGACCAGTTACTGTGTTGAAAATATCTCCTGCCGACGCACCCTTTATAAACTTAGAGTCTGTCTTCAAAAGTTGTGGTGACAGCGGCTGTAGAATCCGTAGAAACGGAATCTGCATATCGTCTGCACCAATTGTCTCCATGCCCTGACCTGCGCTTGCGTACAGATCGTCCATGATATTTGCCACTGCTGTGGTCTTTGCTTCTGCTACTGCTGTATCAGCCATGATCATCTCCGTTTGTAGGGGCGAATGGCCCTGAAAATTCATACCCAAAATAATCTTCATTTACATGTTCGATAATCTTTTTTCGTACCTCTTCTCGCAATGCATCTTTCCAATCCAAACCAGTCTCGGAAAAATCCACAACTACTTTAAGCGGTATCGAAACATCGTATTGACATGGACCACCAAATATTTCTAATTCTTGATCCTCTGTAAAACTAGTAACACTCATAACTAACTCCTCGATATTTTGGCTTCGGTTCCGACGAAAACACCGAAGGTGTCAAAGTCGATCTCTTTTCCTGATTCAATACGCCCCTTCACCCAAGCCTTCAAAGTCTGCGGGTGCACATGCGTCTTCTGGGCTGGATCCAAACCCTGCTCCTCGAGATCCGCGACTACGGATCCGGCAACATTGTCTTGTCCAGCTTTGAATGAAACAGTTACATCATGTTTAATTAGGTCTCCCCTCACCAATGGAACGTAACCACTGGAAAGCTTCGTCACGTTTGTCTTCTGCTATTCGAGCGTGAACAAACTGACGTAAGGCAACCTTATTACCGTCCACGGTAATACTGTCCATGCCCATCTCTTGCATAAGAGCGGGAATGTCTTCTTCGTTTACTTTTCTTTTTTTGAATTTAAGATCCTTCAGATACTGCTCTGTTGAAGCAATCTCTTCATCGATCTTCATAGACTGGCGGATAAGAGTAGACAGCGCACTGCCCTTCTCTCCGCTCACACCGTCGAACTTACCGGCATCGACTTCCTCATTCATTAGCGAGAATATATCGCCCATCTTCCTACTCCTTCGTTAAAGTTTAACCCCTTCGGGTTGGATGAAGGTGATACGACGTACCACCTTCAGTTGTCAAGCAGCTTCTCTTGCGGCCACCTTAATTAGATGTGCCAGTTGCTTGCTGACACTTCTGTCTTCTGTTTCTGCCATATGTTTTAAAGATTCGTAAACAGTTTTTTCAATGGCTACTGATCTCCATACTGTACTAGATTTAGGTTTAGTCATGATATGCTCCTTCTTACTATGTTATTATATAAAACGCACACACCGTCAACTGTCTTTTATGACTTGATCAAGTGTTTCAGGTATTACACCCTTGAACCTGCGGTTCGCAGCATGTTGTTCCGAATCTTTGGGAGGCGATTTCCTTGAGAATTGATGCGGATATTTGTGCACCTCACCTGTTTCAAGATCTACATAAACCAATTGCACCCCTAGCTGCCTTTGAAGATCGGTCAGGGTTCTGGAAATAATAGTACCTTTCTTTCTCCTCGACACGGTCTTGACATCAAAGTAATGCCACTCGCCCGACTTATCTAATACAACCAGATCAACAGGGCCTTGCTCCATTACCTGATAGTAAACGTGACAGCCCTTCGATATAAAATAACTAGCAGCAACTAACTCTGATCTCTTGCCTACAGCTATGTTTGTATCGGGGCCGTCACCCACTTTTTTTGTGCGTCTAACCACTACCCACCCCTCTTCGGTGATAACTCGAGCCACTGCCGCGCTTCTTCGCCCAGTGTCTTGGCAGATAAATCAATCTTTGCTCGAAGGGATTGAACGATGTGCTCATCGACTGTGCCCTTAGACACAAAGTCCACATAAGTGACGCTGCTCTCTTGCCCGATACGATGACATCGATCCTCCGACTGTACTCGAGTCTCGAGGTTGAAGTCGTTTGCGTAGTAAATCACGTTGGTTGCTGCGGTCAGCGTCAGACCATAGCCTGCGGTCTGAGGGTTAGCCACGAAAAACCTCGCATCTCCAAACTGGAAATCCTGAATCGCTTTCTGCCTGTCATCATCAGATGTGTCCCCGAAATAACTGACAGTGGAGCTCGAACCGTGAACCTTGGACAGCGCAGCTTCGATGTTTCGTATGTCGTACCTGAACCTCGACCATATGATTACCTTGCCGGACATCTCCTCGATGGTCTCCATCAACGCAGTGATGCGGTTGGTTTTGAATTCCACCAGTTCCTTGTCATCGCTCATCACATGACCACACAACACTTGTTGTAGCCGAAGCAGTTGCGTCATAACAGAGGTAGCCGTAACCATCTCGCCATCCTCCAGCAAAGCAATAGCTGCGTTCTTCAGTGACATGTAATGCTTGATCTGTTCGTCGGTCAGGCTGACATGACGTATGGTGTACACCTTTGCCGGAAGATCAAGTGCCTCTTCCTTGGTCACACGATACGAGAAACTATCCAGTTTGGTAGACAACTCCTCAAGGTTTCTGTATCCCACGATTTGTTGAAAACTGTGACTGCCCATCCGTTGAGTTCTGACGATGGCGTATCTTCCTTGAAAGGAATAGTAAGAGTCATGCCCCAAGAGTTCGGTGTCCATGAAGGCGCACTGCGAGTAAAGATCCATCGGTGATTTCGTAACGGGTGATCCAGTGAGTATACGGCGAAACGATGCACCCTTACCAATTGCAACCAGAGCCTTAGTCCTTTTGGCCTTTGGGTTTTTAATAGTCGTTGACTCATCAACCGCAAGTAGAAACGACGATCCGCGAACGAACATCTCCATGTACTTTCGTACCTTGGTTGTTGCGAAACCTTCGACGTTGATAAGCAGGATGCGGAGCTTCTTACGCTCCTTAACACCTTCCTCGAGGTGCCTTTGTTGATCCTTGTTTGGGTTCGGATTCCAAACATATACCTCGTGCTCAATGTCCTCTCGTAGATGAGCAGGTATTTCAGATACCTGCCAGTTGCGGTACACACCTTTGGGCGCAACGATGACGACTGTGTCGATTTTCTTTTGCTCGTATAACCACGCCATGTTGTCAATGAGAACTTTAGATTTGCCACAACCCATCTCCATAAAATAGCCGTAGTTTACTTTGTTGTATGAACGCTCGAGCGCAACACGCTGATGCTCATACGGTTTGGTTTTGTATTTAAACTTCATATTCTCCTCCAAAATTACGGTGTACTTAAAGCCCCTACTAGTACACCGTAGCTACTGTTGATCGTCCGGCTCATCGAGACCGCCGGATAACAGAGAATGTTTTGCAGTCTCGAGATACCACACAATGTCCGGGATATCTTCAACAGTGGTCATCATTTTTATGGAACCATCCTTACCAGTGCCCACAATAACAACATCTGAGAGCATGCGACCTGCGACCTCGCACACCATAGGCACGGGATCAACCATGTATTTTATCCTATCGTTCAAATAAACGATATTATCCTTCTCGTCAGTCATCGGAGCCATCCTTATCATAAACTGCATCACTTATAATACGAGCCGTGTTTCTCATGTCAATGTACGCCTCAAGCCGCTTTCTGGTTCTCTCCGCTTCACGATACAAACCCGCAGCCATTTGCTCTGTAAGTTCTTCATCTAGAATACGAATGATCCGGTTCATCCCTGCAAAATTCTTTTCCATGCTTCTCGCACCTCTGCTTCCGTGTCATTATCCACTGGCGCTGGATCGCGCAACCATTCTTCGATCACATCTTCTATAATACTTACCGCATCAGACCAATACATCTTTTCCGGTGTGGCGCAAAGATCTTCTTCGCTTGGCATCAATTTAGTTTCCAACATTCGGATCTCCTTCAGATCTCTTTGAATTATTTCTAACTTACATAAGGGGCACACCGACAGACGAATTTTTTTGGTGTCGAAATACTCAAGTTTGTGAAGGCACTTTGGGCACTGGCCTGCGTCCAAACGTGTTTGCCATGTGCCATCGCCAATGCTAATCTCCGCCATCACTAACCTCCATGCCCCCATAGGCTTCTTTGCCTGCGGTCTCTTGAACTTCGCCCCACGTTTCAGCCATCATGTCGTGTATAGCAGACATACCTAAATGACTGACCATGTCCATGTGACCCTCCATCTCCGAAGTGAAACTAAAATAAGTTCCACTCCGGCCTGCGACCTCAATCATTTTTTCCATGAACTGCTCTTCAAGTTCCAAGGCCATTTGCTTTACTCTACCCATGCTCTTCGATCTCCTCTTCCTTAACGTCCTCTTGCAATATGTAGTCAGCCCAGTAATAACCCTGCCTTGTAGGTGGGGCGAAACAGAACTCTTCCCTTAATAAATCGACAGCTTGACGCAGATTTCTAACGTCAGACAGATGGCAATCTGACGACTCTTCGATCATGTTGCACATATTCTTTAACTTGTTATGCATATCCAAAAGCTTGATACGCATATCCCTTGTTACTCTCTTACCATTAGTCATTATTATCTCCTCTTTCATAAAAAATGTTTGCCACAGGGTAGTAAATTCCTTGAGCATCCGACTCTGGGATGTCAGCCTCGTCAGCAAAAGCATCCGGTGCTAAACCTTCTACTGCTTTTCTGTTGGCCTCTATCCTTTCCCTTCGCGCATCTCCCTCAACCTTATTTATCGCAGCATAGGGCATATCAACCCATGTCCTATACTGGTTCTTATTCTTAAATAGTCTACTTCCCATCAGCAAGTTCCTCCTTCTTCTTCCTGATGACCCTGCCCATAGCGTCGTGCCGGACAGTTATTTCCACTGGAAGCTTTAACGCCTCCTTTATCTCCTCGAACGTCGGTACTTTGATAGATGATCTGTTACTCATTAGGTATCTCCCTTTCAGAACTTTTTTTTAACTGCTCATATAAAATAGACCGAACCTCTTTTGTGGAAAACTTAGCTCCGCAATCATCACACTGCCTGCGTCTGTGTTTATGCCAGCCTAGTTTCGGGCTATGCTTCATCCTGCTGTCCAATACTACACTCGATCGATGACCACACTTAATCATGGCTAGCTCCTGTCACGAACCATCATGAGTTCGATTTCATTGTACGACTCAGACACCCAGTAGCCACCATTGTTACTGGTTCCATTATTCACGACACATATGTCGCGTTCAAACTTGCCCCATCTACGATGTTCGCTTGTCACGGCGAACGTAGTACCAGTCAGTAAAATCTTTCCTTCATTGCGTCCTGAATTCTTACAGATACGGCTCAATTCAAGCATTATCATTGTCAACCTCCTCGACATCAATGATCACATCCTTAATGTGATCATCCCAAATGTAATCTGTTGAGGCTAATTCTTTCGCCTCCTCCGCGCTGTTAGCTTCGACATCATCGATGAGATGATACACGATGACGTAGACCTTAAACTTCGGCATCTTCGATCTCCTCATGCTCCAGCATCCAGTTTTCTTTCCACTCTTTAAAGTCAGCGTTTACTGCCTGCATAGCCTTGGTGTAAAACTCACCGGATATCGACCAGCGTTCAATGCCACCATACAGCTTCAAACCATTAACCCAGTTGTCCTCGAACTGTGGTGCAGATGCATAGGTTGCCCGATCAGTGCCGTTCAACGTATCCAAATAGTACCGACTGATAAACTGACCTCGCTCCTTCATCCTTGCGTCATGCTCCTCATCGCCTGTCTCTGTGTTAGCGACCAGTGAATCCATGTCGTAGAACTCGACCAATGGATTGTCGGGGCTTTCATATGGATTGTAATCACCGCCATAGGTCAGCGTATCATTAATGCCATAGCTGTCGTGCCAGTACACCGTCCGAACACACCACTTAACCCCAGACCAATCGTCTGTACCCTTATATAAAAATGCCATTACTTCACCTCCTCAAAAGTTTTAGGCGTTCTATCGTACTTAACTTCTTCATCAGCATAAATTTCAGTGAAGACACGCTTGTCTTTTAGCTCATCATAAGTGGCCTTGTCACCTCGTAGTGACTACCAGCCCCATAGGCCATAGTGTCATTCCAGTACATACCTTCACGCAGACCACAAGAGTCATGCTCATCCAGCCCATACCATTCTTTGGCAAGCCTTCCATCAACTGATTGTCATCACCAGCGGTTGCGAACAGGAAGGATTGCTCGACCTCGAACTCACCATATTGCTCGTCAATATTTCCAATATAATATTTCATTGGATATCCCCTCTCTTCAAAGCATTTGTGATTAACTTGTTGGACAACGCATGGCGGTCATGCGGCTTCCTCTTGTTTGAATAAATGTCAATACGCCTGAACACTCTTCGATCACTGAAACCGTAGCGTCAATGCTGTCATCATCAGGAACCCACCCGCCATCGCGTAAACTTTCCATGTCGCCTAACAAACAAGCTTTTAGCTGTTCGTTGGTCATGTGTCTTAAATAAGTCATCCTACTAACCCCTAATCCAACAGAACCATATAGGCATGCGGCTCGTGTTTCATGAAACAAGCCAACCCTTGCGGACTTTCATATAACTTATCCCGCATCTTTGGATCACTGGTCTTTTCAGCTATCAAATTAGAACCCATGATAACGTCATAGACTGCAACAGCATCGGCAGGCAAACCCACCTTCTCGCCACTGAATATGTTTTCACAGACCTCCGGCTCATCGCCCACGATACATTCAAACGGTAACTCTCTACCCAAAAATCCTTGCATTCCCATTACTTCTCTCCCTCTGCATAATACGCCCCATAATAACCTAGCTTTTTTTCGCGGATCATTGCGATCACTTCGGAATAAGTTTCCATCACTGAATAACCATTGACCGCACAAGCATCGACAACTTGGGTTGCTCTTTTAGCCCCATCTACCAACCTGTTTCGGCGTTCACGCATCACAACAAATGCCCGATCACAAATGTAATACTCATCGCCATTCATTAGCGTTAATTCCAACTCAATAAACTTTTCCATTAGCAATACACCTCCTTACCAAACACACCCAACTGGATGATATAATCATAATCATTGGCATCCAACTGACCCAACTCATCGACAGTCAATGCCAGCCGCTGCCGCTCTGGATCAAGCAAATTAATGCCGTCAACAATCACATCAAAAGCTTTGACCTTTTCGACCTCATCATCATCATGGTGAATGACGATATCAAAATTGAACTCGACAACATCAAACGCAGATTTCAAATTGTTACCACCAGTGTGAATGTAATCTATCCAGTGGTTCGATCCACCTTCGAGCGCACCCACCCAGATAGAACACGCAATCTCTTCCCACTCTGCCTTGGTTGGTGAATACTCAACCATGATAGTCGGATAGAACTTCTTCGGCTTCAGCAACTCCGCGAACGGCTCTGCCATCATGTCTGCAAAAGCAGTGTTAGTCAGGTTTGGTTTATCGTTAGTCATATTTCTTACTCCCACGTTTTAATGGCTTGATCATCGCGTTATACAACCAAGCCCGATTGTTGATAGTGATATGCAAGATACGCGCACCCAAGATCGGCTTCCTTAAACCTACTTTATGAATATATGGCGGCTTCGCTTTCATGTCCTTGCCCCTAGTAAATTGCTTCACCCAAAAGATCGTTGATATTTAGTTCATGTT
>UEXL01000148.1_pt1 | contig 40898 bp, 50 predicted proteins | sample 1796671 | NCBI WGS metagenome assembly UEXL01 (sample SAMEA4772471, study PRJEB27181) | metagenome | reverse complement strand
AACATGCTGTTCATCTGTGGTGGTGCCTTTGCCGGTCTCGACAAGGTGATTCGCGAACGTTCTGAGAAGGGCGGCATTGGCTTCTCCGCCGAGGTGAAGAGTAAGGATAATGCCCGCAATCTGGGTGAGCTGCTGGTTGATGTGGAGCCGGAAGATCTGGTCAAGTACGGCCTGATTCCCGAGTTCATTGGTCGTCTGCCGGTGATCGCGACGCTGGAAGAGCTGAGCGAAGAAGCGCTGATCCAGATCCTGACCGAACCGCGCAACGCGCTGACCAAGCAATATGCCCGCCTGTTTGAAATGGAAGGGGTCGAGCTGGATTTCCGCGATGACGCCCTGCGCGCGATCGCCAACAAGGCAATGGTACGCAAGACCGGTGCCCGGGGCCTGCGCTCAATTCTTGAGGGCGTACTGCTGGACACCATGTACCAGGTGCCGTCCATGGATAGCGTGGCCAAGGTGGTGATTGATAGCCCCACCATCAAGGGTGAATCCGAACCGTTGTTGATTTACGAAAACAACGAGCAGTCTTCCAAGGTGGCACCGGACTAAGACCCGGACACGGTCCCGGTCTGTCCTGCTTTCACCTAAGTCATAGAGGCAATACGTGCTGAAAGATATTCCGCTTTTACCGCTACGGGATGTAGTGGTGTACCCGCACATGGTTATCCCGCTGTTTGTCGGCCGGGAAAAATCCATTGCGGCTCTTGAGGCTGCCATGGCAGCCGACAAGCAGATCATGCTGGTGGCCCAGCGCAATGCCTCCGACGACGATCCGGGCGTGGATGACATCTACCGGGTCGGTACGATTTCTACCATCCTGCAATTGCTCAAGCTGCCAGACGGCACCGTGAAGGTGCTGGTTGAAGGCGGCCAGCGTGCCCACGTTGCCAAGGCTGAATTTGGCGATGAGGGTGCGGTTGCTGATGTGCGTGAGCTGGAAGAAGGGCTCCCGGACGAGAGCGAACAGGATGCACTGTCGCGCTCCTTGCAAGGGCAGTTTGAAGATTACGTCAAACTCTCCAAAAAAGTGGCGCCAGAAGTGACCGGCTCCGTTTCTTCCATCGACGAAGTCAGCCGATTGGCCGATACCATCGCCGCACACTTGCAGCTCAAGCTGGAAGAAAAGCAGGACGTGTTGGAAATGGTGGACGTGCGCGAGCGTGTTGAGCACCTGATTGCGCTGATGGAATCCGACATCGATGTGCTGAAAGTGGAAAAAGCGCATCCGTGGACGGGTGAAAAAGCAGATGGAGAAAAGCCAGCGCGAGTATTACCTGAACGAACAGATGAAAGCCATCCAGAAAGAGCTGGGTGATCTGGAAGACAGCGGTAATGATCTCGACGACCTGGAAAAGAAAATCGACAGTGCTGGCATGCCTAAAGAGGCCGCGACAAGGCGCAGGCGGAGCTAAACAAGCTCAAGATGATGTCGCCCATGTCGGCAGAAGCCACGGTTGTGCGTGGCTATTTGGACTGGATGACCTCGGTGCCGTGAAAAACGCAGCCGTGTCCGTCATGACCTGAACTACGCCAAGGAAATTTTAGACCGGGACCACTACGGGCTGGAAGATGTAAAAGATCGCGTGCTGGAATTTTTGGCCGTACAGAGTCGGGTCGGCAAAGTGAAAGGCCCGGTGTTGTGCCTGGTGGGTCCGCCGGGGGTGGGTAAGACCTCGCTTGGGCAATCTATCGCCAGCGCAACCAACAGAAAGTTCGTTCGCATGGCGCTGGGTGGCGTCCGTGACGAAGCGGAAATTCGTGGCCATCGCCGTACTTATATTGGTTCCTTGCCGGGCAAGGTTATCCAGAAGCTGTCCAAGGTGGGCGTACGTAACCCGCTGTTTTTATTCGATGAAGTCGACAAGATGGGTATGGACAACCGGGGTGATCCGGCGTCTGCTTTGCTGGAAGTGCTGGACCCTGAACAGAACGACACGTTCAGCGATCACTACCTGGAAGTGGACTACAATTTGTCCGAAACCCTGTTTATCTGTACGTCCAATTCCATGAATATCCCGGCACCGTTGCTGGACCGCATGGAGGTGATTCGTCTTCCCGGTTATACCGAGGAAGAGAAGGTCAATATTGCGCTGCAATACCTGATCCCAAAGCAAATCAAAAACAACGGCCTGAAAAAAGATGAGCTGTTTTTTGATGAAGCCGTGTTACGGTACATCGTTCGCCATTACAGCCGAGAGGCTGGCGTGCGTGGACTGGAGCGCGAAATCAGCAAGATTTGCCGCAAGGTAGTGAAGGAACATTTGCTCTCCGGTGAAGCCAAAACCGTCACCATGAGCGACGAGTTGGTTGAGCACTATCTCGGGGTTCGAAAATTCAGCTTTGGTCGTGCCGAAGAGCAGGACCAGATCGGTCAGGTGACAGGCCTTGCCTGGACCTCAGTGGGCGGCGAGCTGCTCACCATCGAAAGTGTTTCCACGCCGGGCAAGGGGCGGGTTATTTCTACCGGCTCTCTTGGCGATGTAATGCAGGAATCTATCCAGGCTGCGTGGACAGTAGTGAAAAGCCGTGCAGGCACGCTGGGGATTCGCCGTCGGGCGCTGGATCGCAATGACCTGCACATGCATGTGCCGGAAGGGGCGACACCCAAAGATGGGCCCAGTGCAGGCGTCGGTATGTGTACGGCGATGGTGTCTGTACTGACCGGTATCCCGGTGCGTGCCGATGTGGCGATGACCGGTGAAATTACCCTGCGTGGGCAGGTGCTGCCGATTGGTGGTCTGAAAGAGAAGTTGCTCGCGGCCCATCGCGGCGGAATCAAGACAGTATTGATTCCGGAAGAGAATGAGAGGGACCTCAAAGAGATCCCCGACAATATCAAGGCGTCCTTGGACATTCGACCAGTAAAATGGATTGACCAGGTACTTGATGTAGCACTGACTCGTCAACCGAGCCCGCTTTCCGAAGCGGAACTGGAAGAGGATTTGGCGCTGGCAGAAGAGAAAAACCAGGAAGGTAACAAACGTCCTAGTACACATTGACGGATCGAATTTAAACCTTTTTAAATTGTTGATCTGTATGGTTTTTCAATATTTGTAACTTGGGTGAGATCGTGCTTCTCCTTTCTTGACGCCCCTGATACCCGTTGGTATAAAGGCGGCTTCGCATAAGGAGAGTGCATCACGCCTCGACCATAAAACCGGGAAAATAGAGAAAGGGGAACTTTGTGAATAAGTCAGAGTTGATTGATGCGATTGCCGCTAGCGCGGATATTTCCAAAGCCGACGCTGGTCGCGCTCTGGATTCTACTTTGGAAGCGGTAACTGGCGCCCTGAAAAAAGGTGACAGCGTTTCTCTGGTAGGTTTTGGTACTTTTGCTGTGAAGCGTCGTGAAGCTCGCGATGGCCGTAACCCGCAAACTGGCCAGACCATCAAGATCGCCGCTGCCAACGTACCGGGCTTCAAAGCCGGTAAGGCACTGAAAGACGCGGTGAACTAAACTGTTTGCAGGAGCGGTAGTTCAGCTGGTTAGAATACCGGCCTGTCACGCCGGGGGTCGCGGGTTCGAGTCCCGTCCGCTCCGCCAGTTTGAGAAAGCGTACTCGTAAGGGGTACGCTTTTTTGCATTTAAGGGAACCTGCAGCAGCTCGCCGGTTCTGAATAATAAGATCGAATTTCGAGAGTATCCCTACGGAGTAATTTCATGCAGGAGTTCAGACGGTTTGTCCGCGGTCCCGTGGGCAAGGTCCTGCTTGCCGCAATCATTCTTCCTTTCGTGATTTCCGGCTTTTACGGCTACTTTGTCGGCGGAAGCACAGGCGACGTGGTGGCTGAAGTGGAAGGCAGCAAGATCACACGTAGTGTTGTGAATCAGCGGGTGGAGCGGGTTCGTAACATGCTTCGAGAGCAAAGCCCGAATATGAATCCTGCATTGCTGGATTCCTTTGTACGTCCGGAAATGGTGCTGGACGGCATCGTCAACGAGCAACTTATTCTGGCCGCCGCTGAGCAATCCAGCATGGTGTTTAGCGAAAAGCAGGTTGCAGCCGATATTTACCAGGTGTCGTTGTTCCAGGAAGACGGAAAGTTTTCTGAACAACGGTTCGAACGTGAACTGCGTGCTCGAGGGATGAACCCACAAAGTTACATCCAGGGGCTGCGTCAGGACATGATTAAAGAGCAGTTTCGTGCGGGGTTCATGCAGACGGATTTCTCGCTTCCTTCCGAGCTGAACGAGCAGCGTCGTCTGGGCGAGCAGTCACGCGATATCCGCTATGCACAGCTGGATATCAATTCGCTGCGTAAACAGTTCAGCGTGTCTGACGAAGAAGTTAAAACCTTCTACGACGAAAATCAGGGTGAATTCATGCGCCCTGAAGAGTTCAAGGTGTCCTATGTTGAGCTGTCTGCTGACGAATATGCCGATCAGGTTAGCGTGACAGCTGAAGATGTGAAGGCAGAATATGACGTTCGCACATCTATCATGGAAGATGCCGGTGCCGGTGATGCGCCACGTCATGTGTCGCACATTCTTATCGAAGTGAACGATGATCGAGACCTGGATCAAGCGAAGGTCCGTGCCCGTGAAGCAGCGAAAGCCATTGCCGGTGGCGAATCCTTTGCTGATGCTGCCAGCCAGTATTCCGATGACTCGGGTAGCGCCCAGTCGGGTGGTGATTTGGGCGTGGTTTCCAAAGGTGCCTTGCCAGAAGAAATGGAAGTAGCGATTGCTGATTTGGAATCCGGCACGGTGTCTGCCCCAGTGGTGACGGACGCGGGTGTGCACCTGATCAAAGTCACCCAAGAAGATACCGTTAGTGCCTTGCCGTCTCTGGCTGAATTGTCGGATCAGATCCGTTCAGACCTGAAAAAGGCCCGTGCAGAAGCACTGCTGAATGAAGATGTGGCGAAACTGGAAGAGCTGCTCTATGAACATGCGGACTTGCAGACACCGGCAGAACAAGTGGGCTCCTCTGTGGTAACCACTGACTGGGTTGACCTGGCTGCGGTTGATGCACCTTTGTCTCTGCCACAGGTTCAGCAGGCGCTGAACTCGGATCAGGTTCGCCAGCAAGGGCACAACAGTGATCTGATTGAAGTCGATCCAACGCGTTACATTGCTGTACGGATCGCTGAAAACAAGTCTGCAGAGCCTATGCCGTTAGAAGAAGTGTCCTTTGCTATCCGTGAGCGCCTGAAAGGTGAGCGTGCCATGGACAAGGTCCAACAGCTTAGCGAAGAGGCACAGAAATCCATTGAGGATGGTGCCGATCTGGCGTCAGTGGCGGCGTTGTTCGAGGTGGATATCGAAGAGCAGGAAGGCGTGCAGCGCGGTGGCGCGGAACCGTCCATGGAAGTGGTTAATGGTGCGTTCAGTGCCCCGCGTTTCGAGGAAGGTGGCGCATCTCCTGTAGCAGTAACTCGCCTGGGTGATGGCTCTGTAGTGGCCTACCAGGTGACCCGTGTTGCTGACGGTAATGCCGAACCACTGAGTGATGCCCAGCAACAGGCCGCACTGGTTGAGCTTGGCAATGTGGAAGGGCAGCGCAATTTCCGTCAGGTAGTTGCCCTGCTGCGTGAAGAGGGGGATGTGGAGCTGCACCCGTCCCGGTTGAGTGCCAACCAGGGAGAGTAATTTCTCTACGGTATCCTGCCCACAAAAAAGCCCACCGAGATGGTGGGCTTTTTTGTGCTTAAGGCTTTTCTTTTTCTAGGCGTTACTTTGAAACATCAGTCCTAGAGCTCAAGCTCAAAGGGCATGGATACTGTGCTAGCGCCGGCGTCCACATAGGTGATCTCGCCGGTAATGCCGGACGCCAAGTCAGAGCACAAGAATGCGGCGGTATTGCCCACCTCCTCGATGGTAACGTTGCGTCGCAAGGGGGCTTTGGCTGCATTGTAGTCGAGCATGCTGCGGAATTTCTTGATGCCGGAGGCGGCTAGAGTGCGAATGGGGCCGGCAGAGATACCGTTAACCCGCACCCCATCAGGGCCCATGCTGGCGGCCAGATAGCGCACTGACGCTTCCAGGCTGGCTTTGGCCATGCCCATGACATTGTAGTTGGGCACAGACTGGCGGGCAGCGTGATAGGTAAGGGTGAGCAGGGCGCCATTGCGGCCGGCCAACATGCTTTTGCCTGCCTTGGCCAGTGCCACGAAGCTGTAGCTGGAAATGTCGTGGGCAATCTGGAAACCCTCGCGGGTGGCCACATCCACAAAATTACCATCCAGTTCTGCAGCGGGAGCGAAACCTACTGCATGAACGATACCGTCCAAGCCATCCCATTGCTTGCCCAGTTCGGCAAAGACAGCGTCAATAGCCTCGTCGCTGGTCACATCGCAGGGAAAGCACATGGCCTCGCTGCTGCCGTACCGTTCTGCGGCTTTGAGAACGCGGCTTTTCAGCTTGTCGTTCTGGTAAGTGAAAGCCAGCTCGGCACCTTCGCGGTGCATGGCTTCGGCAATACCGGTGGCAATGGAGCGGTCGCTGGCGACACCGACGATAAGGTAGCGCTTGCCTGCAAGAAATCCCATGTTCGTCCTCGATATGCTTTGAGTTGAAAGTTAAAAGTTGAAAGTTTCAAAGCGCGATCTGCCGTTTGAGCTAACGTTATAGGCAGTTCCTGCGCCAACAACGCTTTGTGCGAATACGCTGTTCAGTTGCAGAGCGGCTCACAGCTGTATCACGGAAAAGGTGGCCGCTCTTGGCGTTAGGCTGCTCAGTGCTTTTTAACTTTAAACTTTCAACTTGTGATTGATTATAGGCAATTTGCCGCGTTATTACGCCCGCCTGCAAACGGTCAAAGTGCAACCGTCTGTTTCCTGCTGCGGGCAAAGGCGGCAGCCATGAGTTTGTGGGTATAGGGCTGCTGTGGGTTGTCGAATACGGCCTGCGTATCGCCATGCTCCACGGTCTTGCCGTCTTTCATGACCAGTACCCGGTGGCAGATAGCCCGGATTACCTTGAGGTCGTGGCTGATAAACAGGTAGCTGAGTCCGCGCCGTGACTGCAAGGATTTGAGCAGTTCCAGGATCTGGTGCTGGACGCTGCGGTCCAGCGCGGAGGTGGGTTCATCCAGTACCAACAATTCCGGTTCCATGATCAGCGCGCGGGCGATGGCGATCCGTTGGCGCTGGCCCCCGGAAAATTCATGGGGGTAGCGGTGGCGTACGTTAGTGGGCAGACCCACTTCTTCGAGAATACGGCAGACTTGGTCTTCTCTTTCCGTAGCGCCCAGTGTTGGGGCATGCACGGCAAGCCCTTCGGCGACAATCTGGCCCACGGTCATGCGCGGGTTCAGGCTGCCGTAGGGGTCCTGAAATACGACCTGGAAACGGCTTCGCCATTGCCGTAACCCGGAATGGGAAAGGGTGCGAATGTCCGTGCCATCCATTTCGATATCGCCAGCACTCTGGATCAGCCGTAACAGGGCGAGAGCCAGGGTGGACTTGCCCGAGCCGGACTCACCAACGATGCCCAGGGTCTCGCCACGGCGCAGGGTCAGGTCAATCTGGTCCACCGCATGGAGCAGCGGTGGCGGCGAGAAAAGGGCGCGGCGTTTGCCTTTGAACGTCACTGCCATGCCACTAGCTTTCAGTAGTACCGGCGTATCGTCTGGCAGGGGCGCCAGGCGGCCCTGAGGCTCCGCATTGATCAAGTGACGGGTGTACTCTTCCTTGGGGTGATTTAGTACGGCATCTGTGGGCCCGGCTTCCACACGTTTACCGTTATGCATCACCACGATGTCTTCGGCAAAACGGCTCACTACGCCCAGGTCGTGACTGATCAACAAATGGAAAGATTCAGTTCTTTCTGCAGTCGCTTGATCAGGTCGAGAATGGTTTCCTGCACGGTCACGTCCAGAGCGGTGGTGGGCTCATCCGCAATCAGGATCTGTGGTTCATTGGCCAGGGCCATGGCGATCATGACCCGCTGGCGCTGGCCCCCGCTAAGTTGGTGCGGATAGCGGTCCAGCATGTCCGGTGTGGCGGGTAACTCGACCTGTTCGAGCAGTGACAGGCAGCGCTCACGGGCGCGCTTTTTGCTCATGCCCTGATGCACAAACAGGCTTTCGCTGATCTGTTTTTCCACGGTGTGTAGAGGGTTCAGGGCCGTCAGTGGCTCCTGGAAAATCATCCCGATACGGCCACCGCGCAGTTTGCGTTTCTGTTCGCTGTTGAGTGCCAGCAAGTCCATATCGTCCAGTTGCAGGCTGTCTGCCTGCCAGTGAGCGTTTTCTGGCAGCAGGTCCATCACTGACAAGGCGGTGAGTGATTTGCCAGAACCGGACTCGCCGACTAACGCCAACATACGCCCAGGATGGAGTTCCAGCGACATGTCATCGACGGCAAGCTGATCGGCAAAGCGAATACTCAGCCCTTCTATGCGCAGCAGACTCATTGCAGAAACTTCCTTGTGTCGAACGCATCGCGAATGGCTTCACCGATAAATACCAGCAGGGTCAGCATCAGCGTGAGCGTGGCAAATACGCTGATGCCCAGCCAGGGGCATGCAGATTGGCCTTGCCCTGGCCGACCAGGCGGCCCAGTGAAGGCGCATCCGGCGGCATGCCAAAGCCGATGAAATCCAGCGAGGTGAGCGTGACCACGGCACTGTTGAGAATAAAAGGCAGGAAGGTCAGGTGGCGACCATGGCATTGGGCAGCATGTGGCGGAACATGATGACGGAGTGCGTACGCCCATGGCGTGGGCGGCGCGCACATAGTCCATGTTGCGACAGCGCAGGAATTCTGCGCGCACCAGATCCACCAGCGCCATCCAGGAGAACAGCAGCAGAATGACCAACAATGTCCAGAAGCTGGGTACCACAAAGCTGGAAATAATGATGATCAGGTAAAGCGTAGGCATGCTCGACCAGATTTCCAGAAACCGCTGGCCGGCCAGATCCAGCCAGCCGCCGTAATAGCCCTGAATAGCGCCGACGATAATGCCGACGATGCTGGAGAGAATGGTCAGTACCAACCCGAACAGGACGGAAATACGGAAGCCGTAAATCAACCCGGCCAACACATCGCGGCCTTGGTCATCCGTGCCCAGCCAGTTTTCTGCTGAAGGTGGGGCCGGTGCTGGCACCAGATCGTAATTGATGGTGTTGTAGCTGTAGCGAATGGGCGGCCAAATCATCCAGCCCTTGTCGTTAATCAGATCCTTGACGACCGGGTCCCGGTAGTTGGTTTCCGATTCGAAAAAGCCGCCGAAGGTGGTTTCCGGGTAGGTATTGAAGACGGGAACGTAGAGTTCATTGTCGTAGCTGACCAGCAGGGCTTTTCGTTGGCAATCAGTTCGGCACCCAGGCTGAGCACAAACAGCGTGACAAAAATCCACAGCGCCCAATAGCCACGTTTGTTGGAACGAAACGCCTGCCATTGGCGTTGCCAGACCGGGTTGCGCAAGGCCATCAGCTCTGCCTCCGCTCGAAATCAATGCGCGGATCGACCCACATGTAGGTCAGGTCGCTGACCAGTTTCAGCAGCAGGCCGATCAGGTGTAAAAATAAACAGGGTGCCAAAAACTACGGGGTAGTCCCGGTTGATCACGGACTCGAAGCCGAGCAGGCCAAGGCCATCGAGGGAAAAATAAACTCGATAAGCAGTACGCCGGTGAAGAACATGCCCACAAAGGCGGCGGGGAAGCCGGCGATAATGATCAGCATGGCATTGCGAAAAACATGGCCGTACAACACCTGTTTTTCGCTTAGCCCTTGGCTCGAGCGGTTTGCACATACTGTTTGCGAATTTCATCCATGAAGGAGTTTTTGGTCAGCATGGTCAGGGTGGCAAAACTGCCAGCGACAATCGCCAGGGTGGTAAGGTGATGTGCCACAGGTAATCAGTCACTTTGCCAAACAGACTCAGTTGCTCGAAATTGTCCGAGGTCAGGCCGCGCAGGGGAACCATTCAAAGTAAGAACCGCCGGCAAACAGCACGATCAAGCAGAATGCCAAGCAGGAAACTGGGAATGGCAAAGCCGACAACAATGGCTGTGCTGCTCCAGATATCAAACCGTGAGCCGTCTTTCACGGCTTTGCGGATGCCCAGGAATCGACACCATATAGGCAATCAAGGTGCTCCACAGCCCAGGGACAGAGATACGGGAATGCGTTCCACGATCAGCTCGGTCACTGAGCGGTCACGGTAGTAGGATTCACCGAAATCAAAACTCAGATAGCTTTTGACCATAAGCCAGAAACGTTCCGGCGCCGGTTTGTCAAAGCCATAGAGCTTTTGAATCCGTTCCACCAGTTCAGGCGGCAGGCCTTTGGAGCCGCGATAATCTCCGCCGCTACTGAGCGTATCCACGCTGCCGCCGGCAAAACTGCCGCCGGCGCCACCGCCAATACCCTGCAGTTCCGCCAGGGTTTTTTCCACGGGGCCGCCGGGGCTGCCTGCACCACCACAAAATTCAGTAGCAGAATACCGAACAGGGTAGGGATGATCAGCAGCAATCGTTTGGCAATATAAAGTCGCATCATTGCGCGTTGCTGTCCCACCAGGTGTCGATAGCGCCATCAATGCCTACGTATTCAGGCAGTGATGGGTGTTTCAGGCGACTGCGGTAAGACAGACGATGGTGGTCGGCATACCAGTTGGGGATCACGTAGAAATTCCACTGCAGTACCCGGTCCAGGGCACGGCAGGCGGTGATCAGCTGATCCCGCGTGGTGGCGGTGACAATGGCATCGACCAGGGTGTCCACAGCCGGATTCTGAATGCCGATGATGTTTCGGCTGCTGGGGTCCTCGGCGGCGTCGCTGCCCCACTCCAGTTGCTCGTTGCCGGGGGAGGACGACTGGGCGAAGGAGCTGACTACCATGTCGAAGTTGAAGTTACGGATACGCTCCACGTACTGGCTGGTGTCTACCTTGACTACCTGGGCATCGATACCCAGTGCTTTCAGATTTCGGGCAAACGGCAGCAGGATGCGCTCGAATGCGGGCTGATGCAGCATGATCTGAAACTCACCGGAACGCCATCCGGGCTGTGGAGCTGGCCATCCTTGATCTGGTAGCCGGCCTTTTTCAGTAGTGTCTGCGCCCGGGCCAGGTTGGCACGGGGGCGGCCGCTGCCATCGCTTTTCGGCGGTTCATAACTTTCCGTGAAAACCCGTTCCGGGATGTCGTCGCGCAAGGGTTCCAGTAATTCCAGTTCTGCCTCGGAGGGCAGGCCGGTGGCGGCCATATCCGAGTTCTGGAAATAGCTGCGCGTGCGGTTGTACTGGCCATAGAACAGGTTGGCATTGGACCATTCGAAATCCAGTGCGTAGGTCATGGCTTCACGCAGGGCCACATTCTGGAACAGGGGGTTGCGCAGGTTATAGACGATCCCTGCATGCCTGCGGGTTGAGGGGACTTCTTCCTTAACCAGTTTGCCCTTATCGAAGGCCGGGCCTTTATAGCTGGTGGCCCAGTTCTTTGAGCTCACTCAAAGCGCCAGTCGTAATCGCCTCGCTTGAAGGCCTGCAGGGCTACGGTGTCATCCAGGAAATAATCGAAGGAAACCGTATCGAAATTATTGCGACCGCGCATGATGGGCAGGTCTTTGGCCCAGTAATCCTTGCGGCGCTGGTAGGTAATTTGTTTACCGGTATCGACATTGCCGACGCATAGGGGCCGGAGCCAATGGGTTTTTCCAGCCCTGCGCTGGTAAATTTCCGGGTTTTCCAGACGTGTTCAGGAAGCACCGGCAGCTGGCCGATGATCAGCGCCAATTCCCGGTTGTCACCGGGTTTGAAATGAAAGGTGACGGTGTGTTCGTCATCGGCGGTGACGTGATCCACGCCGCTGTAATAAAAACTGTAGAAGGGCGCGCCATCGTTGATGAGTGTGTTGAATGTCCACACCACATCGCTGGCCTGCACCGGCTTGCCGTCGCTGAAGGTGGCTTTGGGATTCAGGTGGAAGCGGACCCAGCTACGGTCTTCGGGCCATTCGATGGTTTTGGCGAGCAAGCCATATTGGGTGAAAGGCTCATCTTCGGCGCGTGTGGTCAGGTGTCATAAACGAGGGAGCCGATCCCGGCGGCGGCGGTGCCCTTCGGCACGAAAGGGTTCAGGCTGTCGAAGGTGCCGATGACGTGGCGGCGTAATTTACCGCCTTTGGGTGCCTCAGGGTTCACATAATCCAGATGCTGAAAGCCTGCCGGGTACTTTGGGCTGCCGTGCATGGCCATGGCATGGCTGCGATGAATATCGGCCTGTGCCAGGCGGAAAAACAGCACAGACCCACCAATAGCCCGCGCAGCAGGCTGCGGTTAACGGCCATAAAGACTCCTTGTTATTTTTTAACCCACCAAGTGTCCAGACCCAGTCCGTACGGGATTGGTTCCGGTGGGCGGGCAAACTTGTCCCACCAGGCAATGCGGTGCGTGCTGATATAGTAGTTCAGGACCCCGTATTGCTGGTAGCGCAACATGCGGTCCAGCGCTTGCAAGCTCAGCCGGTAGTCGCTTCGTTGTCGGTGCTGAGCGCGTGATCGACCAGAAAATCCACCACCGGGTTGCGAATACCCGCCAGGTTGCGACTGCCGACCACCTTGGCGCTGTCGGAAAGAAAATAGTCTTTCAGTTCCGGGCCCGGGTAGGCCTGAATCGGTACAAACAGCACCACATCGTAATCGAAGCTGTCCAGCCGTTGCTTGTAGGCCGCCGGGTCAATTTCCCGGTATTGGGCATCGATGCCCAGGCGTTTCAGATTACGAAACCAGGGCGCAAGAATGCGGTAAATGCCCGGGTTGTGGTAGTTCAAAACCGTGAACTGCAGCGGTTGGCCTTGTGTTGACCAGGGTCTGACCGTCGAGTTTCCAGCCACTTTCTTTCAGCAGTGCCAGGGCTTCGCGCATGCGGTGGCGTATCTGGCCGCTGCCATCGTTTACCGGCGGGGTGATGTCGGCGCTGAAATAATCGTCCGGAAGCTGGTCCAGGAACGGGGTCAACAAGGCTTTTTCTGCCTCCGGGGCCGGTGCTGTTGCCCGGTAATCGCTGTTAGGGAACCAGCTTTGTGTGCGTTGGTAGGCGCCGCTGAACAGGTTCTTGTTGGACCACTCGAAATCGAACAGCAGGCTGGCGGCGCGACGGACATTGATATCATTGAAAGGCGCGCGGCGGGTATTGAAGAAGAAGGCCTGCACCGGCCGTGGAATGTGATGGGGCACTTCGGCGCGTTTTACCTTGCCGTCTTCCAGGGCGGAGAACGCATAGGCGGTGGCCCAGTGCTTGGAGCTGTAATCGTAGTGTAAATCGTAGCCGCCGGCCTTGAAGGCTTCGAAACCCACATCCGCATCGCGGTAGAACTCGAATTCCACCGTGTCGAAATTATAACGGCCCCGGTTTACCGGCAGGTCTTTGCCCAGTAATCCTTTACCCGGCTAAACGTCACTTTACGCCCGGCGTCCACCTGGCTGACCTGGTAGGGACCACTGGAAAGCGGAGGGGTGAGGAGGCGCTTTCGAAGTCATGTTTTGCCAGTAATGGCGGGGCAGAATCGGGATGGCGCCAGCCATCAGGGTAGGTCCCGGCGGCCCCGGTGGAAAGTGAATTTCACCGTTTGCGGGTCAATGGCTTCCACGCTGGCGATATCGGCCAGGCGCAGGGTGAACTCCGGGTGGCCTTTTTCGCGCAGGGTTTTACCGAAAAGACCACATCGTCGGCGCGAATCGGGTGGCCGTCGTGGAACTGTGCTTCGTCACGAATATGGAAGGTGCACCAGCTGCGATCTTCGGGATATTCCAGCCAGTCGGCAATCAACCCGTAAGCGGCGCCAGCTTCATCGCCAAGCGGGTTGTGTGGCTGGCTGCCCATTAGCAGGCTGTCGGCGATTTCGGTGACCCCGTACATCTGGATGCCCGGTGTATCGGCAGGGCTGCGACCTTTAAGAATATAGGGGTTCAGGCTGTCGAAGGTGCCCTGGCCGAATAAGCGCAGAGTGCCGCCCTTGGGGGCATCCGGGTTGACGTAATCCAGGTGCTGGAAGTCGGCGGGATACTTGAGGGTGCCGAACGGATGGTAACCGTGGCTGCGAGTGGGCTCGGCGTGGCAGACCACGCCGAGCAACAGGCCCAGCAGGGCAAAGGTGCGTTTAGTGCGTTTGGCGAATATCAACGTAGACTGTCAGCCGTTGCCCGGGTTGTATGTATCGATTGCTGGCTACAGTGTTGTTCCAGCTTTTTATGTCGTTGACCGATACATTAAAGCGGTCGGCAATGGCATACAAGGAATCGCCATTACGAACCGCATAGCGGACCTTGCGCACCATGTTGGGATTGCTGGAGGAGGGCGTGTTGGCCGGGCTGGCCGCCAGGCTTCCCTTGGTCCACACCGCCAGGTTCTGGCCTATACGCAGGCTGTCTTTGGGCGCCATGCTGTTCCATTTGGCCAACTCAGGCACGCCGACTTTATGGCGGCGGGCGATTTCCCAGAGCGTATCACCGGGCTGCACCGTGTAATCGACGCGCTGGCGACCCTTGGGTTGCTTGGACTGTTTTTTGGCCAGGCGCGATTCAGCACTAAGGCTGTAGTCGCTGCTGGAGGACGCTGGGCCGGGAATCAGCAGGGTGCGGCCGGCAATAATGGTGTTGTTCTTCATGTGGTTAATGTTGCGAAGCACCTGGGGTCGTGCGGTACTGGCGGGCAATGGCGCCCAGATTATCGCCGGGGCGAATTTCGTAACGGGCCCACTGCATGCGTTGGTCCTTGGGCAGGCTGGCCAGTTTCGTCTGGAATCTTGGCCCGATCCACAGGCACCAACAGCCGAAAGGGGCCATCCGGGGATGTGGCCCAGCGGTTATAGGACGGGTTCAGCAGGTAGAGCTCTTCCACAGAAATATCCGCCAAGCGTGCGGCCTGGGCCAGGTCGATTTGCCCGCCGGTTTTTACCGTGGCGAAGTAGGGTTCGTTGGCGATGGGGTGAAGGGGCACGCCGTAGGCCTGCGGGTCACCGACAATCTGGGCGATGGCCAGTAATTTAGGGACATACGCGGTGGTTTCGCGGGGCAGGTTCAGGTTCCAGAAATCGGTGGGCTTTCCGGCTTCTTTATTGCGGCGGATGGCTCGCGATACAGTGCCGCCGCCCGCGTTGTAAGAGGCTAGCGCCAACAACCAGTCACCCTCAAAGCGGTTGGAGAGCTGTTGCAGGTAATCCAGTGCGGCATTGGTGGACTTGAGGATGTCCCGGCGCTGGTCTTCCCACCAGGTGCGCTGCATGCCGAAATAATCCCCGGTGGAGGGAATAAACTGCCAGGGCCCGGCCGCGCGGGCATGGGAGTAAGCAAAGGGATCAAAGGCACTTTCTACGATTGGCAACAAGGCCAGTTCCAGCGGCATATCGCGGGCTTCGGCTTGCTCGACGATGTAGTGCAGATAGCGCTCTGAACGGGTCGTGACGCGGGTGAAATACTCTGGGTGGCGTGCGTACCATTCACGCTGCACACGAATCCGGTCGTTTTCGATACTCAAATCGAGCCCGTAGCCTCCGCGCAAGCGCATCCAGAGGTCGTCGTCGACGGTTGCCTGGTTATCACTGTCTTCGACTGGGCTGGGTTCGTCCATGCCGTTCGCCAAATTGGCGTCATCCACGGAAGGCTCGGCAGCCGGCATGGGGGGAAGATCTTCAAGGGGCTTATTGGTCGCACAACCGCCAAGAACACCCAGCCCGAGAAAAAGGGCTAAAGGAATAATTTTTTTCATAATCATGGAGTAACGCTAAAAATTTCATGCATTTTGGCGACGGATAGGCGGCACGGCAAGGACGAGGCGCTAAAAGTTGTCCTTCCAGCGACGCAAGGCAGCAAAACACTGCATATCGGAATCGCCGCATCCTGGCTCGTGCCGCTGACAGGAATCTTTCAAGTCTTTGTCATCACTGCGTAAAAAGGGGTTGGTTGCTTTTTCTTCCGCGAGGGTGGAGGGCAAAGAAATTTTACCTTTGCGGCGCAGATCGATGACCGCCTGCAAGCGCGCCTGCACGGCGGGGTCTTGCGGGGTAACGGCGGCGGCGAAGGTCAGGTTGGCCTGGGTGTATTCGTGGGCACAAAAAACCTGTGTGCTTTCGGGCAGGGAGGCCAGGCGTTGCAGGGAGTGAAGCATTTGCTCCGGGGTGCCTTCGAACAGGCGCCCACAGCCGCCGGCAAACAAGGTGTCCCCGCAGAACAACCAGCCGTTGTCCGCATTGATGAAAGCAATATGGCCCAGGGTGTGGCCGGGTACGGCCATGACGGTGAACAACAGGTCAGTACCCGCGGGGGTGACGGTGTCGCTGTCGTTTAGCGGGTGGCTCATGGCCGGAATGGATTCCGCCGCCGGGCCATACACGGGAATATCCCGATTCTTGGTTAATGCCGCGATACCGCCAACATGGTCGGGGTGATGGTGGGTGATCAGGAGTGCGGACAGGCTCAGGCCGTTCTCGCTCAGGTAGCGCTCCACTGGTTCGGCGTCACCGGGATCGACGACAACACATTGATCCTGTTGATGAAATGCCCAGATATAGTTGTCATTGAAGGCGGGGATAGCGATAGGGCTGGCTGTCATGTCGTGGTACGCTCCTGTCTGTAAGCAGGTCTGCTGGCACCTGTTTCAGTGCTTCATCATCCGGCTCACGCATTCATGGATCAAGAGATTGTCCGCTATGCAGCTACCTCCACTCAACCGTATCTCGTTCAATGCCTCTTCCGGTGAATTGGGAAGAGGCTTTGATGAATGGCTCGATACTGAGCCGGGGCAGGCAGTGCTGTGCGAAGAAAAAGCCATGTTGACCGAGTGGTTGCGCAGCCAGGCAGGTCAACGTGCGGTGGCGATTTATGCCGGTGGTGGTCGTGATTTCCTGTCGGAATCACCGCTGCGCTGGCAAACCAGTATCGCACCACCCGGTTTTACCGGAGTGAAATTGCAGTCGAGGTTGGATTTGTTGCCGATCGCGAAAAGCAGTGTGGATGTGTTGTTGCTGCACCACACCATGGATTTTGCCGCGGATCCTCACCAGGCACTGCGTGAAGCGTCGCGCTGCATGGCGCCTGGCGGCAAGATGGCGATCATCGGATTTCATCCCATCAGTGTGATGGGGCTGGCCCGGTGGCTACTCTGGTGGAAGGCTCCGGGCTGGATGGGGCGTTATTACCGTCCCAACCGATTGACCGACTGGTTACAGGTTCTCGGATTTGAGGTCGATGGCATGGCCAGTGGCTTCTATACTATGCCGCTTTCCGATCGTGGCCGCAGCCGGGTGCGCTTACTGGACCGGCTGGGGCGCTTCCTCTGGCCGCGACACGGCAGTACCTACCTCTTGGTGGCGAGAAAACGCGCAGGCGTAGTGCGTCCGTTGGCCACACGACAACGCAAGGTGCCACGCAATACCGTGGTGCCGGTACCGGTGGCCCGCTGGGGTCAGCAGAACAGGGAGTCCTGAGTCTTTGAAGAACGTGATTATTTATACCGACGGCGCCTGCCGCGGTAATCCCGGCCCGGGTGGCTGGGGCGCCATTCTCCTTTATGGAGACAAGGAGAAGGAATTATTCGGTGGCGAGCCGGAGACCACTAATAATCGCATGGAGCTGATGGCGGCCATCGTCGCTTTGGAGACTCTCAACGCCTCTTGTCAGGTGGTGCTGACCACAGATTCCAAATACGTTATGGATGGCATCACGCAGTGGATGGCTAACTGGAAGAAGCGCGGCTGGAAAACGGCTTCAAAACAGCCGGTCAAGAATGTGGACCTGTGGCAACGTCTCGATGCAGCGGTTCAACGGCATGACGTGGACTGGCAGTGGGTCAAGGGCCACAGTGGCCACCCGGGCAATGAACGGGCCGATGCGCTGGCCAACCGGGGTATTGATGAAATGAAACAGCAGGGGCGAGCAGGCTAATGCGTCAGGTTGTACTGGATACGGAAACTACCGGCCTGGAGCCCAATGATGGGCACCGGGTCATCGAAATCGGTTGTGTGGAGATGGAAAATCGCCGCCTCACCGGTAATAACCTGCACCTGTACCTGAATCCGGAGCGGGAAATCGATGCAGGCGCATTGGCTGTCCACGGTATCAGTACCGAATTTCTGGCTGACAAGCCTACCTTCGACAAAGTGGTCGATGAGTTTTTGGCCTTCGTGGACGGAGCGGAGCTGGTCATCCACAACGCTCCTTTCGATGTGGGCTTCCTAAACCATGAGTTGCGTCGCCTTGGGGCCCGCTACGGGACCATCGAACAGCGGTGCGGGGTGCTCGATACCCTGGTGATGGCACGCCAGAAGCACCCGGGGCAGAAGAACAACCTGGATGCGTTGTGCCGCCGCTATTTCGTGGAAAACGGTCACCGTGAACTGCACGGTGCTTTGCTGGATGCGGAGATTCTGGCGGACGTTTACCTGGCCATGACCGGCGGGCAGACCCGCCTGTCGTTGGGTGGTAACGACAGTAGCGAGCAAGGCGGTGATGCCGCTGCAGAAGTGATCAGACGGTTAAGTGCGGATCGCCCCGCGCTGGCAGTGGTGCGCGCCAGCGACAATGAAGAGCAGCGTCACCACGACAAACTGTCGGCCATCGGCAGTAAGAATGGTGAGCCTACTGTTTGGCAGGGGCTGGCAGACAACGACACGCCGCTACAGTAGGCGCTGGCTGCGTTGGGCTGCCGAAGTCTTGTGACACTCCTTCACGCCGGTAATTCCGGGCTATCAGTGCCCCGGAATGGCCGGTGTTCCTTGAAGATCTTCTACCTGATGATGCTGAATCCAGCCGTTTTCATACATATAGTCAGTGGCGGGTTCTAGCGCTGTGGCTGTCATGATCAGGCCGGTGATAGACATCACTATGGTGTAAGGCAGAGCCATGACGACCATCCGCCCGTAGGATAACCGCACCAACGGCGCTAGCGCCGATGTCAGCAAGAACAGAAAGGCAGCCTGGCCGTTAGGTGTCGCCACTGATGGAATGTTGGTGCCTGTGTTGATGGCTACAGCCAGCAGATCGAACGTATCCCGGTCAATCTCGTTCTTGAGTAGCGCCTGCCCGACTTCATCTACGTACACCGTTGCCACGAAGACGTTATCAGACACCGCCGACAGGACACCATTAGCCATGTAGAAGGCGGGCCCTTGAACCTGCTTGTCCAGGGTCAGCACGTATTCAATCACCGGTGCGAATAGCTGCTGGTCGGCAATCACCGCTACCACGGCAAAGAATACCGTGAGCAGGGCGGTGAAAGGCAGGGCTTCTTCGAAGGCCGCCCCAAGGCGGTGTTCTTCGATAATCCCGGTGAAAGAGGTGGCCAGAATGATGACGGTGAGCCCGACCAGCCCCACAGATGCGGCGTGGGTCGCCAAGGCGATGACCAGCCACACTGCAGTGATGGCTTGAATAACCAGTGCCGCGCGGTTTTGCGGAGTGCGTTTGCGGTCCTGTTCCAGGGCGTACTGACGCATGATGCCGCGCACTTTTTCCGGAATATCTTCGCCATAGCCAAAGCTGCCGCTAATCTCCAGAAAAACGCATGTCAGGAGCCCCATTGCCAGCACCGGCAGGGTAATTGGTGCCATGCGCAGGAAAAACTCCCCGAACTCCCAGCCTGCTTTGTTGGCAATCAGCAGATTCTGGGGTTCGCCCACCAGGGTGCAGACTCCGCCCAAGGCAGTGCCCACTGCCGCGTGCATAAGCAGGCTGCGCAGAAACGAGCGAAAACGACGCAGGTCTTCACGGTGCAGCTCTTCCACAGTTGTGTCGTCGCCGTGGTCGTGTTTTTGCTGAAAAGTCTTGCCGGAAGCCACCTTGTGGTAGATGCCATAAAAGCCGGTACACACGGCAATGACTACGGCGGTGACGGTCAGTGCGTCAAGAAAGGCTGAGAGAAGGGCGGCGGCGGCACAGAACAGCAGGCTCAGAGTGACTTTGGATTTCACCCCCAACAGGAGGCGGGTAAACATGAACAGCAGCAGATCTTTAAGGAAGTAGATGCCCGCGACCATGAAAATCAGCAGTAACATCACTTCGATATTGCCGACCACCTTGTGTAACACAGTCTCTGCGGTCGTAAGGCCGATCATCACCGCTTCAATAGCCAGTAGGCCGCCGGGCTGCAACGGATAACACTTGAGCGCCATGGCCAGGGTAAAATGAACTCGGCAAGCAGCAGCCAGCCAGCCGTGACGGGCCCCAGTGCCAAAGCGACCAGGGGGTTGATTAGCAGGAAGGCAACGATGGTGTACTTGTACCAGGCGGGGGCCTGCCCCAAGAAGTTCTGCACAAAGGCGCGGCCTAGCGTGGCTGACATGACGGGTTCCTACTGAACGGCGATTGGATGAGGTTTGCCCGTGCTGACCGCGTAGGGGCGGATGCGGGGCGCGGCAATGATAAGGACTTGTTATGCGCCAGTACAGGGCAATCAGTGGGGCAATTTGTCTTACGTCAATGGTCTGATTGACGTAGAAGGCTGGTGCACATATAGGGTAGCTGGATGTGGTTGATAAGAGGAGTGTGGGCAGGTTAACAAATCATCAATAAATCAGTTGCTTACAAATGAAAGTTGACGCAGTCTTTGATGACGTGCAAGAGTTGATGCGCCTTGTTTTACAATCCTATTATGTTGATTGCGGGCGTATCCGGGGTTTGCGCACCTAACGGAACGAACCCGATGATAATAACAGTTTGGTGCTTGCGGAGAGTCCATGGTTGCCATAACAAACACCACCTCCCTGACTTTTCTCAAGGAAGCGATAGATACCACCCTGACAGAAGCTGAAAACCAGCTCGAAACGTTTTCGGATGACCGTAGCCGCCAGGATGAGTTGCAGCATTGTGCGCAAGCCTTTCAGCAACTTCGTGGTATCTGCCAGGTGGTTGAGCTGCCTGCGGCAGCCTTAATGAGTGAAGAAATGGCGCTGGCCGCGCGGGAGTTGCAGGATAAAGTGTCTGACGCCCGCATCCAGGCGTTAAGCAATGCGATTGTCCTGCTGACACGCTATTTTGATTATGTGCAGCTGAAGAACCGCACATTGCCTGCTTTGTTGATCGGTGGCATTAATGAGCTGCGCCACTCCGGCGGTAAAGGCCTGATCCAGGAAAGCCATTTCTTCAGCGCGGATCTATCCCGTCAACGGGTCCCGGAGGCTTTGCAACGGGACATGTCCGTTAGCGAGCTGTCGGCCCTGGCCCGACGCCTGCGTCATATGTATCAAGTGGGGTTGCTGGGAATTCTTCGCGGACAGAACAGTGCCACCAACCTCAAGTTGATGGCCCGGGCGCTGGTGCGCTTGGATCGTGCGGCCGGCCAATGCGGCTTGAGCCGTTTTCTGTGGGTGGCGCAGTCTGTATTGACCGCCATGTATTGCGATCAGATGGCGATCACTCCGGCCCGCAAGGCTCTGTTGTCCCAATACGATCGTCAGCTAAAAAAGCTGGTCTATGATGGCGATCAGGCGGTGACGGAAGAAGCACCGCTGCTGCTGATCAAAGAAAGCCTCTACATTGTTTCTCTATCGGCTGAAGACAGCGGTGCGATTGGTGACGTGAAGCAGGCTTTTGGTCTGAAGTCGGAAGTCAGTGATACCGTACTGCAGCGTGAGCTGGCCTTGATGACCGGTGCAAGTGGGTCAGTGATTCGCTCTGTGGCCAGTGCCATGCGCGATGAAATTGCTGATTTGAAGGAAAGCCTGGATCTGGCCTCACAAGGCGTCGCTGATACCAATTACCAGTCGGTGGCCGCCAGCCTGAAGCGTCTGGGCAGCACCCTGGACATGATCAACAAGGATGATGAATCCCGAGCGATCAAGTTGCGTGCCCAGGAAGTGTCGACATGGGCTCCAGATCAAAGCGTGGAAGGGGAAGCGTTCCATGGGTTGGTTGATGACCTTTGATCGTGGAGAACGTGGTGGCGGGCTGGAGCGAAGCATTAGCCCGGAAGATGATGTTCATCGCACGGCCAACAACACGAATATTTCCCTGTATCAGCTGGATGACGCTCGCATGACGGTGGTTGGCGAGTGCCGTGCCGGACTGGCGTTGGCCAAACGGTCTATTTCCTCATTCATGGATAACAACTGGGATGCCATGCATCTGTCCAACTTGCCGGGTACGTTCGCCTCGATTGCGGGGGCTTGATGTTCCTGGAGCTGGATCGGGCCAAAGCGGTTACCGAGGCGTGCCATAAATACATCAGCAACCGGCTGCTTGGTGGTGACCAGGTGCCTACCCGGGAAAATATGGAAACTTTGGCCGATGCACTGACCGGGGTGGATTATTATCTGGAGAGCATGGAAGAACAGAAACCCATTGGCGATGGCGTGCTGGAGGTGGCTGAAGAAAGCATGAATGCATTAGGCTTTCCGGTGTCAAAAGTCGCTTGAGACTACGCCCATGAAAAACGTCGCATGAGACAGCCATGATTGATCTTTCCAGCCCGGAACCCCAGACGCCGATAGCGCTCGCTGCTATGTGATCCATGAACAGGATGTGATGATCTCCACCCAGGCGGACTGGCAGTTCCCGGAATTGCCGGCCAAGTGGCTGCGTCAGCACCCGGATTATCACTTTCTGGGTTTTTCTGCCGGCAAGCCCTGCTACGTCTGTGAATTGTCCCGCCATGAATTCGATGATGGCCAGTTGCAGCGTGTGCCTCTGCGCCGCCTGATCGGGGCAGCGCTTAGCGATGCCGATTTTTCCATGGCCAGTCGGGCCTTGCAGTTTCTGAGTTGGCGCCAGAACCACCGTTTTTGTAGCCGTTGCGGCTCCCCAACAGAGCCGCATCCACGTGATCTTGCGATGACCTGCGCCGGCTGTGGTTATTTCCAGTATCCACGCATTACCCGTGCATCATTACGCTGGTCACTGATGGTGAGCATGCTCTGCTGGGGCGTTCTGCCCGCTTTCCCGAAGGTTTTTACTCCTGCCTGGCCGGCTTTATGGAAGCTGGTGAAACGGCGGAGCAGGCGCTAGCCCGAGAGGTCATGGAAGAAAGTGGCATCGCGGTAAAAAATTTAGAGTACCTGAAGAGTCAGTCGTGGCCGTTTCCGCATTCCCTGATGCTGGGGTTCATGGCGGAATATGCGGGCGGAGACATTCGTATCGATGACGATGAAATCGTTGATGCAGCCTGGTTTCATTATCAGGACCTCCCCATGGTGCCGCCGCCGGGCAGTATTGCCCGCTCGCTGATTGACCAATGGATAGCGCGTTTCTAGAAGGATTTGAGCATGAATTATTCCTTGGCACCGCTGGTGCTTATCGCTTTCAGCCTCCTGTTTGTCTTGCTGGGTGCTTGGGTATTGTTGCGCCAGAAGTGGGTGCTGCAATGGCTGAAGGCACCGCAGGCTTGGTGTTGGTGGTGTTGGCTATTTATATGAGCGTGTTCGCACTCAACCTTTATGGCTACAAGGAATACGCTCAGGAAGTATCGGTGGCAACGGTGAGTTTCCGTGAGTCCGGTGATCAGTCCTTTATTGCTACCGTGACCCGCACGGACGGCAGCGCAGAAGACTTTCGCTTGAAAGGGGACCAGTGGCAACTGGACGCCCGCATTATCAAGTGGAAGATGCCTTTTAGTCTGCTTGGATTGAAGCCCGGCTATCAACTGATCGGATTCAGGGCCGCTATTATGCCCTTGAAGATGAGCGCTCCGGTGACCGTACCGTTTACGGCTTGCATCGTGACCCGGTGGTCTAGATGTCTGGTTGCTGGCAAAGGAAGGCTGGAGCCTGATTATCGATGCACGCTACGGTAGCGCGGCTTATCTGCCCATGGCGGATGGTGCTTTGTTTGAGGTCAATGTGGGGCCCACCGGGCTGGTGGCGCGCCCCATGAACGGCAGTGCCCAGCAAGCCATTTCTGGCTGGGACTGATGGCTCCAGCCGTGATCACCAGACTGTTGACGTACCTTACTTTTGCGGGGCAAATCGCCTTTGCCCCGTCATTCCTCCCCCTGATTACCCCAATCGCTCCGGCTTCTGTAGAATCAGCGGGAGTTTGATTTCCCTGAATTGACTGGCGCAGCGCGCCGGATCCCCTGGAGAGTAGATAAACAGTGATCGCGTTTTTAATGGAATACGGCATGTTTCTGGCCAAAGTCGCCACCCTGGTAGTGGCGATTTTGTTTATTTTGGGTGGCATTGCCGCGGCGGCATCGCGTAACCGGGGCAAGGGTGACCAGGATGGTGAGTTGAAAGTCCGCCATTTGAATGATGAGTTCGATGACCTGAAAGAGTCTCTGGAAGCGGAAATCATTCCGGAGGCCCAGCGCAAAAAGGCCGGTAAAGCCAAGCGTAAACAGGAAAAACACGAAGCCAAGCAGAAAAAGAAGGCCGGTACGGAAGACAAGGTGCTGCCGCGTTTGTTTGTACTCGATTTCGATGGCGACGTTCAGGCCAGTGGCGTGGATTATCTGCGCCGTGAAATTACCGCGATTCTTCAAGTGGCCAGCCAGGATGATGAAGTGCTGGTTCGCCTGGAAAGCCCGGGAGGCCTTGTACACAGTTATGGTTTGGCATCGTCCCAGTTACGTCGTATCCGCAATCAGGGCATCAAGCTGACCATTGCTGTGGATCAGGTGGCTGCCAGCGGCGGTTATATGATGGCCTGCATTGCGGATCGTATCGTGGCAGCACCTTTTGCGATTATCGGCTCCATTGGTGTGGTTGCGCAGATTCCCAACTTCCATCGTTTGCTCAAGAAAAACGATATTGATGTGGAGCTGATGACCGCTGGCGAACAACGCACCATGACCATGCTGGGCGAAAATACCGAGAAAGGCCGGGCCAAGTTTCAGGAAGAGTTGGAAGATACCCATCAGTTGTTTAAGGGGTTTGTCCGTGACAACCGCCGTGGCCTTGATCTGGATAAGGTAGCCACTGGCGAACACTGGTTCGGCACCCAGGCGAAGGAACTGGGCCTGGTTGATGAAATTATGACCAGTGATGAGTTGTTACAACTGCGCAAAGACAGCCAAACGCTCTACCAAGTACAGTGGGAAGCCAAACGTAAGCTGGGAGAGAAGCTTGGCTTTTCCCTGGAGGCGACTGTGCATAGAGTGCTGGAGAAGTTCTGGCATCGAGGTAGTCAGCGCCAAATTCACTAACCTTGTTTTTACCCAACACCGCAGAGGAGTAGCCCATGAGTTTTCAGGCATTACAAACCCGCGAGACCGATACCGGCTATAGCAATTCGTTGGTAGAGCGCGAGCTGAGCGAACTGGGCGAAGGCGGTGTATTAGTACGGGTGCAGTGGTCGTCACTGAACTACAAGGATGCGCTGTCAGCCACTGGCAACAAGGGCGTCACCCGCCAGTTTCCGCATACGCCAGGCATTGATGCCGTTGGCGTAGTGGAAGAGGCCAGTGATGGCCCTTTTAGTGTGGGCGATGCTGTGATTTGCACGGGTTATGACCTGGGTATGAATACCGATGGCGGCTACGCGGAGTATATCCGCGTGCCTGCTGAATGGCTGGTGCCGCTGCCGGATGGCCTGGCGCCTCGTGATGCCATGCTCTTGGGTACCGCTGGCTTAACGGCGGCACTGAGCGTTGAGTCGCTGCTTGATACGGGCGTTAATCCGGATCAGGGGCCGGTAGTGGTAACCGGAGCGACTGGCGGTGTGGGCAGTGTCTGCGTGGCGATTCTGGCCAAGCTGGGATTTGAAGTGGTTGCCGTCAGCGGTAAGGCAGATGCCAGTGCATGGCTAACGGATCTGGGTGCCGCGCGGATCATTGATCGACAAGCTTTTCTGGAAAGCGCGGCCAAGCCGATGGCCAAAGAACAATGGGCCGGTGCGGTGGATTGCGTCGGTGGTGAGATGCTCGCTGCTGCCCTCAAGGGGCTCAAGTACGGTGGCAGTGCTACCTGCTGCGGGCTGGCAGGTTCGCCAAAACTCGAAATGACAGTTTTCCCGTTTATTCTGCGCGGTGTCAATCTGCTGGGTGTAGACAGTGTTGAGCTGCCCTGTGAGATCAAGCAGCAAATGTGGCAACTGTTGGCTGATGAGTGGATGCCGAAAGACCTGGCGCTTCTTGAAGCTGATGAAACGGATCTTGGCGGTGTGGTCGAGTGGGTGGATCGCATTCTTGCCGGGGGCGTTCGTGGACGGGTTGTCGTGAAACTTCCGCAATAGCCACTGGCTAGAGCTGGTCAGACAGAACGTAAAAAGCGCGGTTTATCCGCGCTTTTTTTATTTGTGCGCTTTTGTCTGCTAACGCATGCTGTGAAGCGTGGCAACATGTTATGCAGTGGCGAGTGGAAAAGACGCTTATGAACGAATCTCACTGGTTTAAAATAGCCCTGACACTGGATGGGCAGGGTAGCGCAACCGGTTTCGATGCGCAGGCGCGATTGTCCGAAACATCGCCATACTGGGTTCACCTGGACTATACGCAGCCGCAAAGCGAACAGTGGCTTGAACAGCAGTGCATTCCGCCAATGGTTATTAAGGCACTCACTACCTCGGAAACGCGGCCTCGTGCCACAGAAGTTGCGGGTGGCCTGCTGGTGTATCTACGTGGGGTCAATTTGCATCCAGGCGCGCGCGCCCTGAAGACATGATTGCCCTGCGCTTGTGGGTCGGACCTCAAGGTGTCATCAGCACGCAGAAGCGCACACTGAAATCGTTGACGACTGTGCAGGAAGAGCTGGATGCCGGGCAGGGCGCTACCGGGATTGCAGGCTTGGTCGCGCGGCTGGTTGACCAGTTAATCTGGCGCATGGAAGACGTGATCGAAAACCTGGAATCCGAAGTGGAAGACTGTGCAATGTCCATTGAGGAATCCCCAACCATCAGTCTAACGCCGCGGCTGAGTCAGATTCGGCGTCGCTCCATTACGCTTCGGCGTTTTTTTGCGCCGCAGCGTGAAGCGTTGACCAAACTGCAGAACGAGGCGATGTTCACTGGCGGCGATGCACTGATGATTCGTGAAGCCGGGGACCGGTTGCAGCGTTTGTTGGAAGACCTGGACGCTGCCCGTGAGCACGCGACCCTGCTGCAGGAAGAGGTGTTTTCCGTTCAGAACGAAGCGATCAACGACCGCATGTATTTGCTGGCGATGATTTCCGCGTTGTTTTTGCCGTTGGGTTTTCTTACTGGCCTGTTCGGCATCAATGTGGGGGGCTTGCCGGGAGTGGAGGACCCTGCGGGTTTCTGGTGGTTTACAGCAGGAATTGGTGTGGTCAGTGTCGGGGTGCTGGTGTGGATGCGAAAACGCCGCTGGCTTTAAAAGCCAACGGCGTTTTTGTGAAGCGCAAGCTCTGAGCCTGCCGAGGTAGGTGCTATTTATTGGCCCTGATGAAGCCTAGCCACCCAATCATTTAGCCACGGCGATAGAGCGGGCGTGGTTCATTCACGTCGCCCTGGTACGTCACGCTGAAGTCCTTCAGCCCCTCAAGGGCTTCTTCGATGCTGCGATCTTCACGCACTTCAAAGGCATTAAAGCCACAACGTGTCATATAGAAAAGTTGATCACGAAGTACATCACCGGTAGCTCGCACTTCACCTTTGAAGCCGTAGCGAGTGCGCAGCTCACGTGCGTAGGAATAGCCACGGCCGTCCTTGAAGGCCGGGAAATGGATGGCGATCAGGGGCAGGGCGCTCAAGTCGTCTTCCAAGTCTTTCGGCTCTTCACCCGGCGCCAACCAGACAGCCACATCGCCGCGGTTTAGCAAGGCATCACGGTGCGTCTGCCAGTAGGCTAGCGGTACAATAACGTTGCCGGTGGGCAGCTCACCTTCCAGGCTTTCTTCTTCAAGGCGTTGCCACTGGTTGTCCACGATGGCGCCATCAATGATTACCTTACCCATAGATGCGCTCCTTGAACGGGTCCATGCCAATGCGTTCGTAGGTGTCGATAAACGGCTCGTTTTCGAGGCGTTTTTCCACATAGAATTTGATGATTTTTTCTACCACATCGGTGATTTCATCGGACTCGAAGGACGGGCCCATTTTCTCACCCACGCGCGACAGTTTATCGCCGCGACCGCCCAGAGTGACCTGGTAGAATTCCTTGCCTTTCTTGTCCACGCCGAGGATGCCGATGTGACCAATGTGGTGGTGGCCACAGGCATTCATGCAACCGGAAATATTCAAATCCAGCGGGCCCAGATCGTGGACGTAATCCACATCGTCGAAACGACGCTGAATGGATTCGGCAATGGGATCGATTTGGCGTTGGCCAGCGCACACAGGTCGCCGCCGGGGCAGGCCACGATATCCGTGAGCAGCCCCAGGTTCGGGGTCGCAAAGCCGAGGGCATCCAGGGCTTTCCAGAGATCATAAAGATCGTTGGCGGCCACGTCGGATAGCACCATGTTCTGCTGGTGGCTGTTGCGAAGCACGCCAAAGCTGTACTGATCAGCGAGATCGGCCACGGCTTCCAGCTGTTCGTCACTGATATCACCAGGGACGCGACCGGTGCGCTTGAGCGTCAGGGTAACGGCACGGTAGCCCGCTTGCTTGTGCGCACGGGTATTGGTGTGGAACCAGCGGCTAAAGGCTTTATCTTCGGCCAGCTTGGCATCCAGAGCCGAAGTATCGGTGTTCTGATAATCCGGGTCGGTGAAGCAGCCTTTGATGCGCGAGACTTCTTCCTCAGTCAGGGTCATCTCGCCGCCTTTCAGCTCGGCAAATTCCTGCTCTACCAGCTCGCGGTATTTTCCGCGCCAAGGGCTTTTACCAAAATTTTGATGCGCGCCTTGTACTTGTTGTCGCGGTTACCGTACTTGTTGTAGACCCGCAAAATAGATTCAAGGTAGGCCAGCAGGTCTTGCCACGGTACAAATTCACCGATCACTGCACCGGTCATCGGGGTGCGACCCAGGCCGCCACCGGCCCATACCTGGAAGCCGGTTTCGCCGTTGGCGCCGTGCACCAGCTGCACACCGATATCATGAACGCCGATCAAGGCCGGGTCTGCGTCAGGTACGGCGTTGACGGCAATCTTGAATTTACGCGGCAGATAGGCGAATTCCGGATTGAACGTGGACCACTGGCGAATGATTTCGCACCAGGACGCGGGTCTTCAATCTCTTTGGGATTAACGCCCGCGAATTCGTCGGTGGTGATATTGCGGATGCAGTTACCACTGGTCTGAATGGCATGCATCTGTACGTCGGCCAGTTCCGCCAAATATCCGGCACTTCCTCAACGGAAGGCCAATTCAGCTGGATGTTCTGACGGGTACTGACATGGCAGAAGCCCTTGTCATAGGTCCGCACGATGTGCGCCAGACGGCGCAGTTGGCGGCTTGCCAACAGGCCATAAGGAACGGAAATGCGCAGCATGGGCGCATAACGCTGAATGTAGAGGCCGTTTTGCAGGCGAAGGACGAGAAACTCGTCTTCGCTGAGCTCATTGGCGAGAAAACGGCGGGTCTGGTCGCGATACTGCGCCACCCGCTCTTCCAGCAACCGTTGATCGTATTCCTGATAGACGTACATGGGACTGTATCACCGTCCTTAAATGCTTAAAATTCAATAGGTAAGCGCTGCTCCCGGAGGGGACAGAGCGGCACTCTAGCAAAGCGCCCTTATAGTGAAAAGAAATATCTTGGCATATCTCTATTACGAAGAGCTATTTGGCAGCCGCGTCCAGCACCAGGTTCACCGTCACTACCATGCCGATGATCAGGGCCAGTACCAGCACCACATACACGCCAATAAAGTTGCCCGCATCGCCCTTGGTGAAGTCGCGTTCCCGATTTTTGCTGCTTTGCACACCGAGCAGGCCGGCCAGAATGCTGTGAATGGTCTGCCAGAGTGTTGGCTTGCCGTTATCCGGCCCCTGGGCCTGATCTTGAGCGGGGTGTTGATCTGACATGGGTAATCCTGTGTTTTGGCTTAAGGCTAAACGTTGGATGTCCGTAGCGCGCAATGAATGCAAACCATCGCACGGCCCCGGGCGACATATTGTACCCCTGACAGCCGCCTGGCGACAGCATCCGCACAGGCTGACTTGAATTGTGGATGCGGTGTCGCCATTGCAACTGGTGAGTACCTGACTAAAATAGTCAGGAAATGAGGTTGGCTCAGATCGCCGCCTTTACCTTTTACGCCTTTTATTGCGTATGGGTTCATTCATACCGACCAGGAATCATGATGGCAGAGCAGTTGATCGACATTACCGAAACCGCCCAAGATTACTTGCGTGACTTGCTTGGCAAGCAGGATCAGGCCGAGATTGGTGTGCGTATCTTTGTCGAGCGCCCCGGTACTCCGCATGCGGAATGCTGTATGGCCTATTGCCCAGAGGGCGAACAGGAAGAAAGCGATGTTCGCTACGACTATGAAGGATTCCATGCCTGGATTGAGGGTAAGAGCGTCCGCTACCTGGAAGACGCGGTTATCGACTACAAAAAGACAGCATGGGCGGCCAGCTAACCTTCCGTGCGCCGAAATCTCGGGTGCCGGATATCAGTGATGACGCTTCTATCGAAGAGAAGATCAATTACGTGCTGTACGCCGAGATCAACCCGAACCTGGCGGCCCACGGGGGCAGTGTGCAGTTGCTGGAACTCACCGAGGACAATGTGGCCGTGTTGGAATTCGGTGGCGGTTGCCAAGGCTGCTCCGTGGTCGATGTGACTTTGCGTGACGGGGTAGAGAAAACCCTCCAAGAGCGCATTCCTGAACTCACGGGTGTACGGGACAAGACTGATCACTCGGTGACGGATAACGCGTACTACAGCTAACGGCTAGCAGCTATGAGCTTCTAGCATCTAGCTCCTAAAAAAAGCAAAAAACGCAGCCTTGAGCTGCGTTTTTTGCTTTTTTGGATCTTGTTTTTACTCGTTGCTAGCAGCTCGCCGCTATTCTTAGCCACACTGCGGATTCCGCCCGGCAGCCTTGGCCTGGTTATACAGCGGCATGACTTCCGGTATCCGTGATTGCAGGCCATTGATGCGGGTGCTGTTGAAGGGGTGGGTGGACATGAACTCCGGTGGCTCATTACCGTTGGCCGCGTTCATGTTTGCCACAGGAAACACTCTGGCGCGGATCAAAGCCGGCCTGTGCCATGAGTTGCAAGCCTATGATGTCGGCTTCGGCTTCATGTTTGCGGCTGAAAGGCAGTGCCAGCCCATATTCGGCGCCAACCCCAAGCGCGGCCAATACGCCTTGTTTTGTGGCGCTGTCTTCCCCGGCGAGCGCGCCAAGCACCTGCATGCCGCTCTGTGGCGTATTGAAGTGACATGCGCTCATTGGAGTGTTGTGCCTGCACATGGCCGATTTCATGGCCAATCACTGTGGCGAGCTGACTCTGGTTGTTGGCCACTTTCAGCAAGCCGGTATTGACTCCGATCTTGCCGCCGGGAAGCGCAAAGGCATTGGCGCTGTCGTCCTGGAAGAGGTTGACCTCCCATTGTTGCGAGCCCTCCAGGGTGGAGGTGATCGCTGTGGTCACACAGCTGACATAAGCCGTTTGCTGCTGGCTGCTGCTCAGCGGTTTTTCATCTTTCATCTGGGAATAGGCGGTGACACCCATTTCATCCATCTGGTCGGCGGGCAGCAGCAGAAACTGCTGGCGCCCCAGTGGGGAGGTGGCACAGGCGGCGAGACTGCCGGCAAGTACGCTAAGGGTGAGAAATTTACGCAACGTCATTGTCTTTTTACTCCCATTCCCGCAGGAAACGTCGGGACACGAACATTAGCCAGCCAGCCCAGCCGGCACTGGAAAGGAAGATGATAAAGCCAAACACTGATATTCCCCAAGGGGCAGGGGGCACCCGGCCGCTCAACATGATGGCACCGGCCAGTAATCCACCGGTTACCAGCAGGGTTTGGACCTGCCGATACTGGCCACGTTCAATTCTCGTAATCAGCCGCTCCAAGTGTCGGGGGTCAATCCTGGTCTCGCCAGCGGTGGCCTGGCCAGGTACGGGGGGCGGCGCATAGACCTTGTCGACCACGTCGAGCGCTCGCAGGCTCAGGCTTTTAGCCAGGCGAACCGGGGAATAGCGTGTGCGAATCATGCGTTTGAGTAACGGTTCGGCCTCGCTCATCAGGTCGAAATTAGGGTTCAGAAGCCGCCCAAAGCCTTCCAGGGTAATGATGGCCTTGATAAACAGGGCGATATCGCTGGGTAGGACCAGGTTGTGATTGCGTACCAGGGCGGTGATGTCATTGAGCAGGGCACTGATATCCAGCTGGGAAATAGACACGCCGTGGTATTGGCTGATCACGTCTTCCACATCGGATACCAGTTGGTCGAACTTGATGGGTTGCCCGTCGGACCACCCGGACAGAACCCCGGCGCATTGTTCAGCCTCACGCATTACCACTGCGCGAGTAATCTGCAGGATCTGCTCGCGGCGGCTGTGGCTGAGTTTGCCAACCATGCCGAAATCCAGCATGGCAATCCGGTTCCCCGATAGGATGATGAAATTACCGGGGTGCGGGTCGGCATGAAAAACCGTCTTCCAGTGCCATTTTCCAGGCGGCCAGTGCACCTCGGCGTGCGATCAGCTCCCGGTCCAGGCCAGCGTCATCCAGGCGCTCCACGGCTTTTGCCGGAATTCCTTCGATGTGCTGTTGCACCTGCACGGTAGGCGATGAAAGGTCCCAGTAGACCTTTGGGATCTGTAGCCATTTGAACTGCCGCAGGTTTTTACGGATCCGGTCCGCGTTGCGCCCTCAATGGTGAAATCCAGTTCACGGGTGAGCGAACGCTTGAACTCGCGCACTAGCTCTACGGGCCGGTAGCGTCTCAATTCAACGGAATTGTCGGCAGCCAGTTTTGCTAGCTGATCCAGTAAGCGCAGATCGGAATCAATTTTGTCACGAATGCCGGGCTTCTGAACTTTCAGCACGACTTTCTGCCCGCGGCGGGTCAGCGCTATGCACTTGGCCGATGGACGCCACGCCGATAGGCTCTGGATCAATGCGTGCGAATAGGGTGTCGACCGGTTTTCCCAGTGACACTTCAATATCGGCCTTGAGCAATTCGAACGGCACGGCTTGAGCCTGATCCTGCAGCTTCTCGAACTCGGCAATCCAGTCCATGGGGAACATGTCCACGCGGGTGGCCAGCACCTGACCGAGCTTGACGAAAGTCGGCCCCATTTCTTCCATGGCATGGCGCAGGCGCTCTGCCGTGCCCATGCGCAGCATATCCGGCTTCATGCTGCTGCGAACCAGTTTCCCCCGCATGCTCGACCGGGGTGGAAAGCCCCAGCCTGCGAATCACGTCGGCAAACCCGTACTTGAGCAGGATTGCTGCCAGTTCATTCATGCGGAGTAGATCTTTGCCTGTGTGCAAAAGGTTCACAACATTGTCCCTGTAGGCTGGGCTGTGGAACGCGCTGTCGCAAAGTTGCAACAAGGGGTCGGTAAAACGTCTGCTTGAGCCGTTAAGTCGCCTTAACAGCATTATCGGTTTTCTGGCAAGATGCCATGGCAATCACTGCAAGGTAAAGCGCAAACATGTCTGAACACTATTTACGCGATGATCTGGTTGAAGTCCGCAACAGTGAGGTCCATGGCCGCGGCCTTTTTTGCCAGCCAGGATATCGCCCGCAATACCGAACTGGGCCAGTGCAAGGTAAAACGTGCCAAGGGCAGTGGCCCGTATGTGTTGTGGCTGGATGATGAAGGTGAAGAGCGCTATCGAGTGCTGTGCGATTTACGATTCATCAACCACAACAAACGCGCCAATGTGGCCTATTACGACGATTTATCGGTGGTGGCCCTGAAGAAGATCAAGGCCGGAGATGAGTTGTTTCACGATTACGGCGAAGAGTGGACCTGAGTAGGGTTTCCTAGAATGGGCAGGGGGAAGTGAATTCCTGCCACAGACCTGTCACGGGGTGGTTGAACGCGAGCCATTCGGCATGCAGCAGCAGGCGCGGGCTGAGGGCTTCGATTTCGGCGGGGGCATACATGTCGCAGCCGATGATCGGATGACCAAGCTCGCGACAGTGAATGCGAAGTTGGTGGCTGCGGCCGGTGACCGGGCTGAGTTCTAGTCGGGTCCGGTTGCCGGGAATGTCTCGCTCGAGCACACGGTAGTGGGTTAGCGCATTTTTGCCAGTCTCGTGGCATACCTTCTGCAGGGGTCGGTTTGGCCAGTCCGCAATCAACGGCAGATCGATACTGCCGCTGTCGTGTTCCACAAGGCCATGCACAACGGCTTGGTAACGTTTTTGAACGGTGCGCAGCTGGAATAGTCGACTCAATCGACTTTGCGCCTGGGCGGTGAGTGCAAACACCATGATGCCCGAGGTATCCAGGTCCAGACGGTGAACCAGCCGAATGTCCGCGTACTGGGCCTGCAATCGGCGAACAGCGCAATCCTTGTTCTCCGGCGCACGACCGGGGACGCTTAACAGGTAAGCGGGCTTGTTAATCAGCAGAATATGCTCGTCCCGGTACACCGTCCCCACGCGTTCATGACACAAGGGAACGATGTAATAGGGCGCGCTTTCAGCCCCAGAGGGTGTGGAAGACATCGCTGTACTGCTCGGCAAAGTGAACGGTGAGCCCCTGTTTCAGGTAGTCGGGCAGTTCATCAAAATCCCGGCGGCAGGCTTCTGGAAGAATCACTTCCTTGATACCCACGCGCCGGGCTGCGATGACTTTTTCGCGAATGCCGCCAACCGCCAATACTTGCCCGGTAAGGGTCAGCTCACCCGTCATGGCAACCTTGCGGGGTACCCGCTTTTTCATCAGCAGTGAGAGCAGGGCGGTGGTCATGGTGACGCCGGCGCTGGGTCCGTCTTTGGGCGTGGCGCCTTCAGGGACATGCAAGTGCAGGAAGGCGTCGTCGAGTCTCTCCGGATCCAGAGAAAATTGCGCCAGATTGCTCGCCACATAGCTATAAGCAATCTCAGCGGACTCCTTCATCACATCACCGAGCTGCCCGGTAAGCTTGAACCCACGTTGTTTGCTGTGAACTTGGTTGGCCTCGATAGACAGGGTGGCACCGCCCATGGATGTCCAGGCCAGGCCGGTAACAACCCCGACACCGCGTTGAGTCTTTTCTGTCTGGAAATACGGTTGGCCGAGGAAATCGGTCAGGTTCTTGCCAGAGATGCTGAGTTTCGTTTCGCCAGCTAACAGTTTTACCGCGGCTTTGCGGATGATCTTGTTGAGCTGTTTTTCCAGGTTGCGGACCCCGGCTTCGCGGGCATAGCCTTCTACGATCAGGCGCAGGGCGCTGTCGCTGATACGCAGTTGGCTGGGTTTGACGCCGGCACGTTCCAGCGAACGGGGCCATAGATGTTGCCGTGCAATAGCGACTTTTTCTTCGGTGATATAGCCGGAGAGGCGAATCGTTTCCATACGGTCAAGCAGGGCGCCAGGAATGCTGTCCAGCGTGTTGGCCGTACAGATGAATAGGGCGTGGCTAGGTCTAGCCGTTCATCCAGGTAGTGATCCAGGAAATCCTGATTTTGCTCCGGGTCGAGCACTTCGAGAAGCGCGGAAGCCGGATCGCCCTGAAACGACTGCCCCAGCTTGTCGATTTCATCAAGCATGATCACCGGGTTGCTGGTGCCCGTTTCTTTCAGGGCCTGGACCAGCTTGCCGGGCATGGCACCGATATAGGTGCGCCGGTGCCCCTTTATTTCCGCCTCGTCGCGCATACCGCCCAGGCTGAACCGGTAGAACTGGCGATCCAGCGCATCGGCGATGGATTTGCCGATGCTGGTTTTGCCGACACCGGGAGGGCCCACCAGCAGAATGATGGAGCCCTTCACTTCGCCACGCAGGGCGCCCACAGCAAGAAACTCAATGATGCGATCTTTTACATCATCGAGGCCGCTGTGGTGCTCCGTGAGCACGGTTTGGGCATGATCCAGGTCCAGATTGTCGTCGCTGTATTGGCCCCAGGGGACGCTGGTTAGCCAGTCCAGATAATTACGGGTCACGCCGTATTCCGGGGAGCCGGTTTCCAGTACGGACAATTTCTGCAGCTCATCGTCAAAACGCTTTTGTACCGGTTCAGGCGGAGCGAGGGCATCCATACGTTCACGGAAGGCATCGGCTTCAGCGGTTTTATCGTCTTTGCTCAGGCCCAGTTCACGCTGGATGATTTTCAGCTGTTCGCGGAGAAAGAATTCGCGTTGGTGCTGACTGACCTTTTCGTTAACCTCGTCGGAAATTTCGCTTTGCAGCCGTGCCACTTCCAGTTCTTTCTTCACCAGCGTCAGGACTTTTTCCATGCGTGGTTTCAGCGGTACGGTTTCCAGAATGGTTTGTAATTCGACGCCGTTGGCACTGGTTAGTGCGGCGGCAAAATCGGTGAGCGGAGAGGGCTCGCTGGGTGAAAAATTCTGTAGGTAGTGGCGCAAGCCTTCGTTGTACAGCGGATTGAGCGGCAGCAATTCCTTGATGGTGTTGATGATAGCCATGCCATAGGCACGAATGGTTTCATCCGCTTCTGCCCGCGGTTCCGGGTAACTCACATCAGCCATGAACGGATGTTTGCGGCTCAGCCAGCTATTGATACGAAAACGTGCCGTGCCCTGGGCAACCAGCTGAAACTGATCATTTTCTTCATTGAGGGCATGAACTTTCACCAGACAGCCGAACTCGGGAAAATCTTCAACGGTCACCGAGTCCGGGTTCTTTTCACCCACGTACACCAAGCCCAGGGATTGGTGTGGGGTCTGGCTGACTCGCTCCAGGGTCTGTTGCCAACGTTTTTGTCCAGCATGACCGGCTGCACCAGCCCCGGCATAAAGGGGCGATGTTTAACCGGAATCAGGTAGATGCGTTGCGGCGGTGTGTGGTCCGGTACAGCAAGGCCGCCGGCTTGCGGTTCAACATTGGCTGTATCGTGATGGGCGCTATCGTTGTCGGTCATAATCCTGTCACTTCCATGGTCCGTGGTAAGAACATGGTGGCGAGGCCGGAAAATTCAATTGTCGATGATTAACAGATCCGCGCACAGGGCCCTGGGGGTTTTGGTTCGGCGTTCGACCACGCGGCTGTTCAGCTTGCCGGCTTCGCATTTTCCGCCAGTGCATAGAACGGTGAGCGGCCCGGGTCGGCAATGATGATCTGTTTGACACCAGCGCGCAGGCTGCGGCGAATCAGGTTATAGAGCACCGGCGTCAGCTCATCCCAGAAGCAGATGTCTGCGCCGGCGACGATATCCACATCCGCCAGCCGGGCCTGCGTCAGCTTCTCGAAGCGGCTTGCAGCGGTGTCACGTCCACCTTGTTGATGCTGGCATGCAAATCCAGATAGGGGTACACGTCCGGGTCGGCATCCACTGCGGTAACCCGGCAGCCAAAGCGTTTTGCCGTGAAAATGGACAGTGGCCCCAGCCACAACCGATATCCATCAAATGCTCATCGGACAGCTTCCGCTTGGTCAGGTGATCCATGATCAGGTAACTGGAATTCCACACCTTGTTGCCGTGAATTGATGGCGTGTGGTTGGCCCGTTTCAGCCGCCGGACTTCCTTGTGGCCGGAACGCAGCAGGGTAATGCCGCGAGTGCGAATGGTATGGGGTTCTCCAGCACGTATAACTGTTCCTGACATAATCGCTCACCAGCGGCAAAGTTTGGGAACAGTACGGTCAAGCCCCCTGTGATTCAAGTATGAAATCACAGGCATAATGCAGGAATGGCGATACGAGTGACAAAAACAGAATGATCAGAAAAGGTATCGTGGGGCTAGGTGGTCTGGCTGCCGGGCGATCGCGGTATATTCGTGCTGTTGCTGCGGTGGCCCGAATGGGGGCGGTATATGCGTCCGGGCTGCGCAGTGGGGACCGAGCTGCCTGCCATCGTCGCGGAGCGAAATTCTGGTCGCGTTGTGCCGCCGCAATGGGGCTTTCTGGGTCAAGGCTGCGCAATTTTTCAGCTGCCGGCCTGATGTGTTGCCGCTGGAATATATCGAAGCGTTCCAGCAGCTGCAGAATGATGCCCAGCCTGTTCCTTTCCCGTTGATCGAGAAAACCTTGCGACGTTCCTGGGGCAGTGACTGGCGTGAGCAGTTTGCCTGGCTGGATGAAACGCCGGTGGCGGTGGCGTCCATCGCTCAGGTACACCGGGCACAGCTCAAGGATGGCCGTGACGTTGCCGTCAAGGTGCGATTACCTGGTGTGAAACGAATTTTCGAACAGGATGCCAAAGTCTTTCAGGCGGTGGCGGCGCTGGTGGCGCCCACTTTCCGTGAGTTCGATCTGCAGCAGGCCATTGAGCAGCTGCTGATCATGACGGCCATGGAGCTGGATTTCCGTAACGAAGCCGCGAATACGTTGCGTTTTCCCGCCAGCCCCATCACGAGCGCATTCGCATCCCGGATATCATTGAGGGCTTATGCGGTGAATCGGTGCTGGTGACCAGCTGGGAAGGCGGGCAGCGACTGCGCAATTACCTGGATACACACCCTGAAAAAGCCCAGGACCTGCTGGGCGTGTTGCTGACCAGCTATCTTCAGCAGGTCACTCGCTTTGGCGTTTACCAGGCCGACCCGCATCCGGGCAACTTTCTGGTGACTGATGATGAGCAGGTGGTGATTCTGGATTATGGCGCCATAGGTGTGCTCACGGCGGATGAGGTGCGCCGTTACTCCCGCCTGCTCTATGGATTGATGGGGTTTGAGGGGCCGGTGGATATCGGTGAGCTTTTCGTGCAGGCCGGGTTCAAGGGGGGCAGCCCGGAAACCCTGAAGGAGCTGGCGCTCTATGTTCTGACCGATCGTCTCAATGAGCAGGGACCGATAGGCGCCATGGGCGAATTGATGAGCCGCTTTCGGGAAGAGCGCATCAGTATTCCCGATTCCTATATTGGCATTTCCCGGGTGCTGATTACGCTGGGTGGTTTTCTGATGAGTTATCAGGTGCCGTTTGACTGGACTCCGCCGGAGCAGCGCGCCGGCGGAGGTTGATCAGATTTGTGGGGGCAGCAGTGTTTCAGGGCCGCGCTTCGCGCCAGAAGGCACGGAAGGCATCGGCGCTTTAGCCGGGTGCTTCAGCCATGGGGACATGGCCAATGCCGTCAAGAATCACCGCGCGGGATTGTGGTAATTCCTCAAGAAGAGCAGCTACATTATCCACGCCAAGCAAGCGATCTTCGCGCCCCCAGAGTACCAGGGTCGGTGTTTGAATAGTGGGCAGCACATTCTTGTCTTCGAGCTCCATACCCGGATCGTCCATCAGATCCCCCCATACTTTTTCAGCCACATCTGCGTTCTCCGCTTTCTTTTGCCCCATGATGTCGATAAAAAATCCGGGCATGGAAGGCGGTTCTTCCATGGCCCACTTCAATGTGGTCTGGAATTGTTCAGCCTTGTGCGGAATCAGCGGGTTGCTCTCACTCTTGGCGAGAACATTTTTGAATTCCTTGGTCTGGCGAGTCAGCCCGGCAGAGTCCACCAGGCCCATGGAAAGCACTCGCTCTGGCGCCTGTTGCGCGATAGCCAGGGAAATGGCGCCGCCCATGGAGTTGCCCGCCACATGAAATTGCTGGATGTCGAGCGTCCATCAGTGTTAGCAGGCGGGAAGCCTGGGCTGCCATGGTGTAATCCAGATTCAGTGTGCGGGTGGTTTGTCCGTGGCCGGGCAGGTCAGGCACCACAAAACGAAATCGCCTTCGAGTTCATTGGCGAAACGAATCCAGTTACTGGAGTCAGCGCTGAACCCATGAATCAGTAACACGGTTTCTTTTGGGTCGGTGGACTCTTCATTTTGGGGTTCACTGACAAGAAGGTGCCATTCGATGCCGTCGGCCGTGGTCAGGGTCTGGTCTTCCAGCCCGGCGCGGCTTTTTTCCATGCTCAGGCCATTGTCATAGGCCCAGCGTGCTGCGTCTTCGCAGCCATTCAAAAAGACAGTACACAGAATAAAAAGAAAAAGGTGTTTCGGTTGCATGCCGAACTCTCCGTTGTATGGCGTCACCTTCAAGGCACTTCTCGTTTCCCCATGCGGGAAGCGAAAAAGAGATTGCCTTGCCCAAGCTGGGCCAAGCATAGGGGATATGCAGCGAAAATAGCCTTCTGAACGGGCCATTTTTCGGATCTGAACGGTTTCTAACGGGACTTGAGATTCCAGATGCCGGCGGCCACGATCAGCAGGGTGCCGAGAACGGTCGTTAGCACCAGGGTTTCTCCCCAGAACATCCAGCCAAGCAGTGCCGCCCAGATCACGGAGGAGTAATTATAGACACCGACCTGGCCGGGCCGGGCAATCTGGTAGGCGGTGGTCATGGCGTATTGTCCGCCTGTGGCCACCAGGCCGATGGCGATAAGCCAGAGGTAATCGGTACCCGCAGGCAGGGTGGTGGCCCACAGCAAAGGGAGAGACGAAAACAGCGTGGCAAAGAGTGCAAAGTAGAACACCACACGCTGGGCGGGCTCGGAAACCGCCATGCGCCGGATGCTGACTTTGGCAATGCTCATGATGGCCGCGCCGGCCAGGGCCACCCACATGACCGGGTCAATGTGACCGTGCCCGGCGCGCATAATGATGGCAACGCCAATAAAGCCGGCAATGATGGCCAGCCAGGTGTGCAACCCAATCCGTTCACTGAGCCATAGCCAGGCGATGACCGGCAGGAAAAACGGCACCGTCATTTTAACCAGTACCGCCTCTGCCAGGGCAATATGACCAATGGCGTAAAAGAAACAAAACATGGCACTGACGCCGGTGAAAGCACGGATCAGGTGCAGATGCACAAAGCGGGTTCGCAGCTGCCCAAAGCCGCCGCGAGTGGCGATAATGGGCAGCAGGAACATCAGTCCGAAAAGGTTACGGGCAAACACGATGACCTCGGTGTCGAGGTGATCAGACAGGTGCTTGATCATGGCAGCCATCACCGCCAGCAGGCCTTCCCCGAGTATCAGCAGCAAGGCACCCTTTAGTGGTTGATCTTTCATTGGGGGCGTCCGGGGTGAAAAGTGTGAAGGGCGAACAAAAAGCGGCCAGACAGCTCGAACCGTAGACCGTGTTCGCCGGCATGATCGCGACCTGCTAGCCTTTGGCGCGAAACTCGGCCCGAATAGTTCAGGCTTTCGATCAATCGGGGCGGCA
>UEXL01000095.1_pt1 | contig 40929 bp, 56 predicted proteins | sample 1796671 | NCBI WGS metagenome assembly UEXL01 (sample SAMEA4772471, study PRJEB27181) | metagenome | reverse complement strand
GTCCTGCCAACCGTCCTGCGTGCCGCGTCTCCTATACAGTGCTACTCTATGCAGCCTGACTTGATAGCAGCCTTGCGGGGCTGCAGCGGCAGTGGAGATTCGCCATGACTGCCGTCATCCAAACAAGGGTTTTTGCATGCAACGTCTGATGAACAAACGGGTCCTGCTGGGCGTCACCGGCGGCATTGCCGCCTATAAAGCCGCCGATCTGGTGCGCCGGCTGCAGGATGTGGGCGCACAAGTGCGGGTGGTCATGACCCAGGGCGCCTGTGAATTCATCACCCCGCTGACCATGCAGGCCCTGTCCGGGCACCCGGTGCATACCACCCTGCTGGACCCCACCGCCGAAGCCGCCATGGGCCATATCGAGCTGGCCCGCTGGGCAGACTGGTGCTGATTGCCCCGCGTCCGCCAATTTCATGGCTCGCCTGGCCCACGGCCACGGCAACGACCTGCTCACCACCCTGTGCCTGGCCACCGGCGCCCCCATCGCCATTGCCCCGGCCATGAACCAGCAGATGTGGGCGGACCTCAGCACCCAGAAGAACCAGCTGATCCTGCAGGAAAAGGGCATCACCGTGTTCGGCCCCGGCAGCGGCAGCCAGGCCTGTGGCGAAGTGGGCGCCGGGCGCATGCTCGAGCCACTGGAGATCCTTCAGCAGGCCGCGGAAGTGTTCGACTACCAGCTGCTCACCGGCAAGCATGTGGTGATCACCGCCGGCCCCACCCGCGAATCCATCGACCCGGTGCGCTACATCACCAACAAAAGCTCCGGGAAAATGGGCTTTGCGCTGGCCGAAGCGGCCGCCGAAGCCGGGGCCAGGGTCACCCTGATTGCCGGGCCGGTGTATCTGCCCACCCCATCACGGGTAGAGCGCGTGGATGTGGTACGCGCCGTGGACATGTACGAAACTTGCATGGACGTGGTGGAAAAGGGCTGTGATGTGTTTATCGCCACCGCCGCCGTGGCGGATTACCGCCCCACCGTGACCGCCGACCACAAGATCAAGAAATCCACCGAGGAAATTCACCCACGCTGGTGAAAAACCCGGACATCGTGGCGTCCGTGGCCGAACACGCCAAGCGCCCCTTTACCGTGGGCTTTGCCGCGGAAACCCAGGACGTGATGGCCTACGCCCAGGGCAAACTGGTGAACAAGAAACTGGACATGATCGCCACCAACGACGTGTCCGGCACCAACGTGGGCTTCAACAGCGACAACAACGCCCTCACGGTGATCTGGCCCAGCGGCCACAAGGTGCTGCCACTGGCCTCAAAGGCCCAGATTGCCAAGCAACTGATCGAATTGATCGCGATACGGTATAAAGATTGATAACGCCAGACGCCCGATGCGGGACGCCTGACAAACAGTAAGTCTGCCGTTGACGCCTGCAAAGGCGTTGAAAGCCGAGTGTCTGCATCAGGCTGTCCGGCGAATCAGGAACTGATCCATGAAACTGCAATACCGGGTACTCGACGCCCGCCTTGGCGACAGCATTCCTCTGCCTCATTACGCCACCGACGGCTCCGCCGGGCTGGACCTGCGCGCCATGGTCAAGGAACCGATGACACTGCAACCCGGGGATACCGAGCTGCTGCCCACCGGCATGTCCATTTTCATTGACGATCCGGGCTACGCCGGCATGATCCTGCCGCGCTCCGGTCTGGGCCATAAGCACGGCATCGTGCTGGGCAATCTGGTGGGGCTGATCGACTCCGACTACCAGGGCGAGCTGATGGTGTCCTGCTGGAACCGGGGGCAACAGCCCTTCACCCTGGAGCCCGGTGAGCGCATCGCCCAGCTGGTGATCGTGCCGGTCATGCAGGTGGAGCTGGAACGGGTGGAAAGCTTCAGTGCCAGCGAACGGGGCGAAGGCGGTTTCGGTCACAGCGGGCGCCATTGAGGCCTGACACAAAAAGCACCGGACACAAAACAACAACCACAGCAGCACAAGCACGCACCACAGCGCGCACCACGACCCAACCACAATAATACCGTGGCAGCGCCGGGCAAGCGGAGGGGATATGGGGAACAAGAGCGACAACAAGCAAGGCAAGTCCACCAGCGCCATGAAGCAGCTACTGCCTCTGGTCGCCGCCGGCATCGTAGCCGTAATCGCCGCCACCGGCTGCCTCTACGCCTACCAGGCCAGCCAGCTGCAGCCCGAGCAACAGAACGCCCAGGCCCGGCTGCTGGCCCAATCACTGGCCAGCCAGGCGAGCAACACCATCCAGGCCTCCCGTCAGCAGCTGGACATCCTCAGCGACCGCAGCGATGTGAACAAGGCGCTCTCCGACGGCAACCTGTCCAGCTTTAACGTACACCAGAACCAGTGGCTTCCTGATGCCACCGTGCAGCTTCGTCCCGCGCCGCGGCGCAGACACCGCCCAGTTCAGCTACACCGCCCAGGAGCTTCTCAAGAACGTCCGCCTGGGCCAACAACCCGGCCCGGTGATCATTACCGGCAAAACTCCCCAGCTGGTAATGGCCCGCGCCACCAAAACCAGACCGGCAGCCTGCTGCCTACCCAGTCCCTGGCTCCGCTGGCCACTACCCTGCGTACCGCCATGCCGGAGGGCAGCGCTCTCAGCGTCACCTACGGCGGCAGCCCCTGTTCGACAACAAACAACAGGCCAACGGCGGCACTGCCCAGGTCAGCCAGGGCCCGGTTCAGGTCACCCTGACCCTGCGCGCCCCCGACGGCAACAGCCTGATCGTCGCCACCCTGGGCATCGCCCTGGGTGTGGTGGTGATCCTGTTATGCACCCTGCTGGGCAATGAACCGGCTGCTGACCCGGGCCCTGCGCCAGGACGCCGCCGAACTGATTCGCTACAGCGATGAGCTAACGCGCCAACCCGGCGTCACCGCCCGCGACCATTTCCACTTCCCGCTCTTCACCAGCGTCAACGATGCCTCCGCCCGCCTGGCCAAAAAACTGCGCGACCGCGCCGGCCCCGCACGCCCCCAGGCCACCGCCAAACCCGACGCCCTGATAGTGGAAGAAAGCGACGACGACAGCATTCTGTTGATGGATGACGACAACGGCGGCGAGTCCCTGCCGGACAGTATTTTCCGCGCCTACGACATCCGCGGCGTGGCCGGCGACACCCTCACCGCCCAGGGCGTTTACCTGCTGGGCCGCGCCATCGGCACCGAAGCCGGCGAACTGGGCCAGCAAACCGTGCTGGTGGCCCGCGATGGCCGCCTGTCCAGCCCGGAGTCAGCCGCTCACTGATCAAGGGCCTGCTGGAATCCGGCCGCGACGTGGTCAACCTGGGCCTGGTGCCCACCCCGGTGCTCTACTACGCCACCGAAGTGCTGGAAACCCAAACCGGCATCATGCTCACCGGCAGCCACAACCCATCGCAACATAACGGCCTGAAAATCGTCATGAACGGCGACACCCTGCACGGCGACCGCATTCAGGCCTTCAAGCAACGCATCCACAACAAGGCCTTCAGCGAAGGCAGCGGCCACGAAGAAGAACGCGATATCAGCGATCGCTATCTGAACGATATCGCCAACGACATCGTGCTGGCCCGCCCCTGAAAATTGCCATCGACTGCGGCAACGGCGTCACCGGCGAACTGGCCCGCGCCTCTTCAGCCAACTGGGCTGTGACGTCACGCCGCTGTACACCGAGATCGATGGCAACTTCCCCAACCACGCCCCAGACACCGGCAACCCGGACAACCTGGCCGACCTGATCCGTATCGTGCAGCAGGAAGACCTGGGCCTGGCGTTCGATGGCGACGGCGACCGCGTGGCTGTGGTCACCAACAGCGGCGAAATCATCTGGCCCGATCGCCTGCTCATGCTGTTTGCCAAGGATCTGCTCGGCCGCAGCCCCGGCGCCGACATCCTGTTCGACGTGAAATGCAGCCGCGCCCTGCCCGCCATTATCCGCAAGAACGGCGGCCGCCCTCTGATGTACAAAACCGGGCATTCGCTGATCAAGGCCAAAATGAAAGAAAGCGGCGCCGCCCTGGCCGGCGAAATCAGCGGCACATCTTCTTCGCCGACCGCTGGTTCGGCTGCGACGACGTTTATGCCGGCGCCCGGCTGCTGGAAATCCTCTCCTGCAGGATGACACCGCCGGCCAGGTATTCGACCAATTTAAACCGGCGTCACCACCCCGGCGCTCTATATTGATGCCAGCGATGACAACAAGTTTGCGCTGATCGATGCCCTGATGGCCCGCGCCGAGCAGTTCGCCGGCGGCCGCCCCACCACCATCGACGGACTCCGCGTGGACTTCCTCGATGGCTGGGGGCTGGTGCGCGCCTCGAACACCACACCATCACTGGTCGCCCGCTTCGAAGGCCGTGATGAAGAAGCGCTGGAACGGGTCAAAGGCCAGTTCCGCAAGCACCTCAAGGCGGTGGACGAGAGCCTTGAGCTTCCGTTTTGAGGTAGAATTGCCGGGCAGTGAGTTGAAAGTTTAAAGTTCAAAGTTAAAACGCGCCAGACGTGTTTGGGGCAACAACGGCCGCAGCCCGCGCCCTCACCGGCGAACGCGGGCACAGCCTTGCGGAACCGACAGACTTAAAACCGCTTTTGAACTTTACACTTTCAACTCCAAGGCCCCCATCCCCAAGGAGACCCAATGGACACCAACAGTGCCCACGACACCGCCCGGATTCTGATTGAGGCGCTGCCCTACATTCAGCGCTTTTCCGGCACCACCGTGGTGATCAAATACGGCGGCAACGCCATGGAAAACGAGGAGCTGAAAAACAGCTTCGCCCGCGACGTGGTGATGATGAAACAAGTCGGCATCCACCCGGTGATCGTGCACGGCGGCGGCCCACAGATCGGCGACCTGCTGGAACGTCTGGGCAAGGAATCCAAATTTGTTCAGGGCATGCGTGTCACCGACCGGGAAACCATGGACGTGGTGCAGATGGTGCTCGGCGGCCTGGTCAATAAAGACATCGTCAACCTGATCCAGCACAACGGCGGCCAGGCCATCGGCCTCACCGGCAAGGACGGACGCCTGATCAAGGCCCGCAAGATGGTGCTCAAGGCCAGCGACGCGGACAGCCCGGAATTGCAGGCCTCGGAAATCATCGACATCGGCCACGTGGGCGAAGTGCAGGTCATCGACACCCGCATCATCGACCTGCTCGCCGGCAGCGATTTTATTCCGGTTATCGCCCCCATCGGCGTGGACGACGACGGCACCAGCTACAATATCAATGCCGATCTGGTGGCCGGCAAGGTGGCCGAAGTGTTGCGGGCAGAAAAATTGATTCTGCTCACCAACGTGGCCGGCCTGAAAGACAAACAGGGCCAGATCCTCACCGGGCTCACCACCGAACGGGTCAACAGCCTGATCAAGGACGGCACCATCTACGGCGGCATGCTGCCCAAGATCGGCTGCGCCCTGGAAGCGGTGCAAAACGGCGTGCACACCGCCCACATCATCGATGGCCGGGTGTCCCACGCGGTGCTGCTGGAAATCCTTACCGACAAGGGATCGGCACCCTGATCAGCAAGGACTAGTTGAAAGATGAAAGTTCAAAGTTGAAAAGCGCGCCAAACGTGTTTTGGTTTTTAACGGCAGCAGCCCGCGCCCTTACCTGCGATCGCGGGCACGCCCTGGCAAAACCGACAGATTCAAACCGCGTTTCAACTTTAAACTTTTCACTTTCAATCAAACGCGGCAAAGGGGATTGCCGCGAAACGCTACAGCAGCGAAAAACAAAACCGCAGTAACAAGCCCGGGAACGTTGGGCGCGGTGTTTGCCTGTGATATACCTCTGGGCCACACTCGCGTTGCAGCCAGAAGCTTGTTGCTTAGAACTGGGAACGATACTTCATGACCGATAAAAAACCGTCGCGCAAAGAGCAGATTCTGCAGTCGCTCGCCCACATGCTGGAAGCCGCACCCGGTGGGCGCATTACCACCGCCGGGCTGGCGAAGGAAGTGGGGGTGTCCGAGGCGGCGCTGTACCGGCATTTTCCCAGCAAGGCGAAGATGTTCGAAGGGCTGATCAGCTTTATTGAAGAAGCCATTTTTTCGCGCATCAACCGCATTATGGAAGACGGCAAGGCCAGTGATCAGGTAGAGCAGATTCTCACCCTGCTGCTGGCGTTCACCGAGCGCAACCCTGGCATTACCCGGCTGCTCACCGGCGATGCCCTGACCGGCGAAAACGCCCGCCTGCACCAGCGTATCCAGCAGTTCTATGATCGGGTGGAAAGCCAGGTAAAGCAGGTGCTGCGTGATGCAGAATTCAAGGAAGGGTTGCGCACTCAGGCGACCCGACCATCACCGCCAACCTGCTGCTGGCCGTGGCCGAAGGGCGCATTGCGCAATTTGTGCGCTCCGGTTTCAAAACCCTGCCCAGCCAGGACTGGCCAGCTCAATGGGCGCTGCTGCAGCCCACCCTGTTTCGTCTAAGCCTCTTCACGAATGACGAAGGCGGCCTCAGCCGCCTTCGTTTTGTTGTTGCTCAATCGCCTCAAGCCGCTCGATAATCGGAGCGTATTGCTTGTTGGCCTGTTCAATTTCCTTGTCGAATTCCAGCAGCTTTTGCTCCGCCGTCTGGATCTGGCGCTGCAGGCGGTCGATGGCCTCTTTCACCACCTCCGGCACGTCCCGGCCCGCCCTTTCGTTGCGCGCCGCCGTGGCAATTTCGTCATCCAGCTTCATCTGCAACTGGGCCAGATTGTTCTCTTCGTAGCTGATGCTCAGCTCCAGCGCCTCGACCTTGCGATCGCGCGCCCGCACCGCATCTTCCGGGCCGGCATACAAGCGCAGCATGTCCTGGTCTTCACGGGCCTGACGAGCCTGCTGCATCCGCTGGGCTTTCGCCTCGGCGTCATTCAGCTGCACCCCTCCACGTCTTCCAGCACCCGGCCGTGCTGATCCAGCAGCTGATAACCGCTGCGGATCGCATCCATGGTCAGGGTTCGGTTCAGGTGCACCACACCATCAGACGTTTCATGCCGAAAGTAGGCGCCATCCGGCATGCGCTCATTGGCACGCTGCCCCGAGCGCGCCCACACTGACGAAGTTAGGATCAGCGCCATCAACAAGACGACGATTTTCATTATTATTGCACTCCATAACGCTCCCGGTACTCACGCATAGGCGCCACCATGGTCTGGCTGTCCGGTTGCTGTTCCAGCCAGTCGATAATATCGCTCATAGTGACGATACATCCCACTGGCACCCCCAATGCTTGTTCCACTTCCTGGATCGCCGACAGGCCCTTGCCCGCCTCGGAAGGCTCTTTAGCGCATTCCTGCCGATCCAGCGCCACCATCACCCCCGCCATGGTCGCGTCAGTCTTCTCGAACAGCGTCGCCACTTCGCGAATCGCCGTTCCCGCTGTAATCACATCATCTATCACCAGCACCCGGCCCTGCAATGGCGCGCCGACCAGCCAGCCGCCCTCGCCATGATCCTTGGCTTCCTTGCGGTTGAACGCCCAGGGGTAATCCCGGCCATGGTGCTCGGCCAGCGCCACGGACACCGCCGCCACCAGCGGGATGCCTTTATAGGCCGGCCCGAACAACATATCGAATTCCAGCCCGGATGCCATGATCGCATCCGCATAATAGCGACCCAGCCGAGCCAGGGCCTCACCGGTGTTGAAGGTGCCCGCATTGAAGAAATACGGGCTTTTGCGTCCGGACTTCAGGGTAAATTCCCCGAATTTCAACGCCTCACGCTCTTCGGCAAAGCGCAGAAAATGCTTCTTGTAGTTCTTCATACTCAAGCCTGTGTACTAGCCAGTCCGTTCGCAGCAGCGCGAAACCGCGCCGCCACAGCGACACGGCCCGCGTTTCTCTCTTTAGCGATTACCAGCCCAGCGCGACCTGCTGAGCCTTGATGATCTCGCCAATGCCCTTCTCCGCCAGCCCCAACAGGCTGTCGGACTGCTCACGGGTAAACGGCGCGCCCTCTGCGGAACCCTGAATCTCGATAAAGCCGCCCTGCTGGGTCATCACCACGTTCATGTCGGTGCCCGCATTGGAATCTTCGGCATAATCCAGATCCAGCACCGGAGCATCCTTGTACATGCCCACGGACACCGCGCCCACCAGCCGGTGAGCGGATCATTCTTGATCTTCTTGGTTTCCAGCAGGTGGGTAAAAGCATCCACCAGCGCCACGCAGGCCCCGGAAATGGAGGCAGTGCGCGTGCCGCCATCGGCCTGCAGCACGTCGCAATCCAGGATAGATGGTGCGCTCACCCAGCGCCTTCATGTCCACCGCAGCACGCAGGGAACGGCCGATCAAACGCTGAATTTCCAGCGTACGCCCGCCCTGCTTGCCCCGTGTCGCCTCACGGCCGGAGCGGGTGTGGGTGGAACGCGGCAGCATGCTGTATTCCGCAGTCAGCCAACCCTGGCCCTTGCCCTTGAGAAAGCGCGGCACGCCCTCTTCCACGGACGCGGTACACAGCACCTTGGTACCCCCGAACGCCACCAATACGCTGCCCTCGGCATGAACGGTGTAGTTGCGGGTAAAGCTCAGTTCACGCAATTGATCGGGGGCTCGGCCGGATGGGCGCATGGAATCTCCTGAAATAGTGAAAACGAAAGGGCCGCCATTGTAGCAAACACCGGCGCCATGCCTTCCTTGCACCCAAACCCGTCTTGACTAGACTGGCCGGCATGGAGCTTTGCAGCGGGCCTCGTGTCAGCACGCAATCAGCCGCAATCCACCCCAACGTTTCGAGGTTCACCATGATTTGCAGCATGACCGCTTTTGCCCGCGCCGACCGCCCGCTTGAAGGCTACGGCCTGGTCTGGGAAATCAAGGCCGTGAACCACCGCTACCTGGAAGTCAGCCCGCGCCTGCCCGACGCCCTGCGCTCGCTGGAAAACGCCGTGCGCGAGCGCTGCCGCAAGGCCCTCGCCCGGGGCAAGGTGGAAGTCACCCTGCGCTACCAGCAGGACGCCAGCGACGCCGACCTGGAACTGAACGAGCCCTGGTCAAGCAGCTGTCCGAGATCTCCCGCCGGGTAGGCGACCTGGTGCAGCACCCCGGCCAGGTCAACCCCATGGAAATCCTCCGCCACCCCGGCGTGCTCAGCACCCGCGAACTGGACGTGGACCTGCTGCAACGCGAATCCCTCACCCTGCTGGATGAAGCCCTGCAAGCCCTGATCGACACCCGCAGCCGTGAAGGCGAGCAACTGGGCAAACTGATCGAAGACCGCCTGGATGGCATCATCACCCAGGTCGATATCGTCAAAGCCGCCGTGCCGCGCATCAAGGAAGCCCAGCGCGAACGCCTGCGCAGCCGCATCCAGGACGTGATCGACTCCCCGGACCCGGATCGCCTGGAACAGGAACTTGCTGGCGCAGAAAATGGACGTGGACGAAGAACTGGACCGCCTGCTCACCCACGTCACCGAAGTACGCCGCATCCTCAAAAAAGGCGGCCACATCGGCCGGCGCCTGGACTTCCTGATGCAGGAACTCAACCGCGAAGCCAACACCCTGGGCAGCAAATCCGTGGACAGCGAAACCACAGCGGCAGCGGTGGAATTAAAGGTGTTGATTGAGCAGATGCGGGAGCAGATTCAGAATATCGAGTAAAATCCAGGGAAGTCCATAATCGCATTTAATATCATTGTTTTTAAAGAATTAAATGCGAATCTCAGTCCATGGAAATCCACTGCCATCCACCCCTATCCAGACAAAAGTGGTGGGCAAAATGGTGGGCAAAAACGTGACTTTTTCCTCCCTGACACCTATATTGACCTGAAATGGTGGGCAGCTCTCAAGGGGCTGCCTGCAAACCATTGATGACAGAGAATTTTTCTCTTCAATCAACAAACAAAAAGTGGTGGGCAGCCTGTTTTTATAGGCTCAAACGCCACAAGGTCAAAATGAGCAAACTCACCGCCACTCAGATCAAGTCCCTGGCAAAGCAGGCCCCCAAGAAACACACCGATGGCGGCGGCCTCTATTTCTGTGTACGCAAGTCCGGCATGCCCTACTGGATGCTGCGCTACAGCGCCCAGGGCAAGCGCCACGAAATCACCTTGGGCCAATACCCACAGATGTCCCTGGGTGACGCCCGGGAAGCCGCTGTGCTAACCAAGCAAGGCATCCGCACGGGCACCGATCCAATCCAGGAAAGGGCCAAAGTTGTCCAGCCCGACATCCGCACCGTCAAAGACCTTTTCCAGGACTGGCATGAGACCGATCTGTCCCGGCGCCTGAAACACCCCAACATCCCCAAGCGCATCTACCAGAAAGAAATTCACCCGGTGATCGGCCTCTACCCGATTGCCGACGTCACCCCAAGGGATATCCGGGCCGTCCTGCAGCGCGTCCAGCGCAGCAACCGCCCCACCATCGCCAATGACACCCTGATGTACATGAAGCAGCTGTTTCGTCATGGCATCAAACTGGACCTGTGCCAGAACAACCCGGCCAGCCCATTCACCGTCAGCGACGCCGGCGGCGTCGAAGCCAGCCGGGAGCGCACCCTGACGCTGGAAGAAATCGAACATGCCTTTGGGGTCTTCCGTGAACACATCAGCAGCTTTGGTCGAGACAACTATCGGGCCTGCTGCTTGTTCCTGGTGCTAGGCGTGAGAAAAAGCGAGCTATGCGAGGCCCGCTGGGAAGAATTCGATCTGGAAGCCGGAATCTGGGATCTCTCCAAAGAGCGCAGCAAGACTGGCGCAGCGATCACCATCCCTCTGCCAACCCAAGCCATTGAGTGGCTAAAGGTACAGCAAGGCCATGCCTGCGGCTCCCCCTATGTGTTCCCTGCCAGGCGCGCCAGCAAACGCCCACATGGGCCCTGACACCCTGAACCGCGCCATTTCCAAGCTATTTGGCCGAGAGCCAGGCCGGAAGGTGCAGCCACCCAACAAAATGGGCGACCTGGAACACTTCACCATCCACGACCTGCGACGCACCTTCCGCAGCCTTGCGGCTGCGGAAGGCGTGCCGAGTCATGTGGCGGAACGGTGTTTGAATCACAAGCTGAAGGGAGTTGAGGGTTTATGATCGGTATGATTATTTTGAGGAGCGAAAAGTGGCTCACCAGAGAGTAGCTAGCCTCATAGAAACTATGACACACCCATGATGCACAGGTGTGTTTGCGGCTGTTTTTACTGCTTTGGATAAGGGATATAAGGCTAGCTACACCATAAGCTATACAAAAACCGTGGTTTCAGCTGGATGGACATGGACACTCTTGGACGAAAGTACGACCTTCATTGACACACCTCGTCATTAAGACCGGTTACAGATAACAATTAGTTCCGTACTTCAGATTAAAGACTTCAGTTCAAAATTCAGATCACGCAATGCTTTAGCGCTGATGCTTTTGCGTTGCTGCACCAGCTTCTTACCCACCATGAAAGCAATAGGCAGATTGACTGCATCAACAGCAATGACACACCCCTCGCATAGATAGAAAACTGCAAATTCCTTGTCAGTGATGTTGCCACGTAGTACGCGCTGGTCATGATTTTGCGACAACCCTACCATCTGCAGGCGAACGTCATACTGGTTCGACCAGAACCAGGGGGCGCTATCGTAGGGCTTCTCCTCGCCCATAAGAGTCGCCGCCGCCGTACGCGCTTGATCCACAGCGTTAGCCACAGATTCAAGGCGCTGCCTCTTGTCGAAGAATAGATTCCGGTGGCGGGTACAATCGCCGATTGCCAAGATGTCAGGATCATCGGTGCGAGTAAATTCATCGACGACAATGCCGTCATCACAGAGCAGGCCAGCATGCTCAGCCAAGACCGTTTCCGGTATTACACCAATTGAGACAAGCACGATATCCGCTGGCACCTTGCCCCCACCGGACAAGGTCACGCCAGAGACGTGCCCCTGACCATCTGATTCAAAACCGGTTACAGCCGTCTCCAAGCGTACATCAACGCCGGCCCTCGCATGTTTGGCGTAGAAAAATTCGGACATCTCTGGCCCCGTAACACGCTGCATCAGACGCTCAGCAGCTTCCAGGACGGTAACATTAACACCTTGCTTGGTCGCACTGGCTGCCACTTCAAGTCCGATATAACCGCCCCCCCACGATGACTAGGCGTTTGCCGGGTGCTAGCTCACTACGCAGGGCATCCGTGTCCGCGATATCATGCAAATAATGAATGCCTTTCAAATCTGAGCCCGGCGCGTTAAGGCGGCGGACATGTGAGCCAGTGGCCAAGACCAGTCGGTCGTACTGTAAGGTGCTTTGATCTGACAAAATGAGGTTTTTGTCGTCTCTGTTAATCTGTTCTACGCGCACGCCGAGCCGTAATTGCTGTCCCGCATTCTCGTAAACCGAAGGCGGTTTAAGGTATAACGATGCCTGATCAACCTCCCCCGCAAGGTAATTCTTTGACAAGGGCGGCCGCTGGTAGGGAGGGTGTGGCTCTTCGCTAACCAAAATCACTTCATTTGGGTATTTTTTTTGCAGCAAGGCGGTCAGAAGTGTTCCCGCTGCGTGTCCACCACCAATGATGACGGTGGTCTCTTTCTTTTTTTTTTTGGTCATAACTTGTCTCTTTCTATGCGCCTTGGAACCGAGTTATCCATAAGCCAAAAACTTAGTGAAGAACAAGAAACTGTAATATCCAGCGAGCTAGGCACATGATGCCTAACCGCCTGCCATCGCGGCGTCCTCAAGAATCATCGCAGCCCCTTTCTCACCGATCATGGTCACCGGCTGATTAGTATTCCCACCAACCAGAGTTGGCATGATGGAAGCATCAACCACCCGCAACGATTGCAAACCGTGCACGCGAAGTCGGGAATCCACCACAGCCATCGGATCTCTCCCCATCTTGCAGGTGCCGACCGGGTGATATGCCGATTCGCCGCTGCGACGCACCCACTCGGCGAGATCTACGTCCTCCTGTATGGACTGGCTTGGTGAAATCTCTACGTCCTGGTGCACATAAAATGCACGCTGCGACAAGATCTTACGAACAAGCTTTACCCCACGAACGAGCTGCTCGACATCGGCAGGCTCAGCCATATAGTTGGGATCAATCAACGGGGCCGCCAGCGGATCGGCACTGTTTAAACCAATACGGCCACGGGACAAAGGCCTGAGCCCATAGAGCATCACTATGTAGCCATAACCGCTCATTGCGGTTTTCATGTCTCGCCCGTGATCGGCGTACAGCATTGGCCCGAAGTGTAGTTGCAGATCAGGTATCGCCAGCTCTGGCCGGGAGCAGATGAACCCACCAGCTTCAGCCCCGTTGCTCGACAGCACACCTCGACGACCGCTCAGGTATTGCAGTAAGGCCCACGCGCCCTTCAGCCAGTAGCTCGGATGCATCGAGATACTCTGACGGCTGCGAGCCCTGACCCGGACAAAAACATCGATATGGTCCTGAAGATTGCGACCCACACCCGCCAGTGCATGACGTAGCTCAATGCCATGTCGAGCAAGTTCCTCGCGGGGACCGATGCCTGACAACATAAGCAGTTGCGGCGAGTTAAACGCACCACCGCAGAGGATAACCTCACGCCCTGCACGAGCTCGCACCAGACCCTTTGCGCTGCGATACTCGACACCAATAGCGCGAGTGCCATCAAACAACACCCGAGTAACATGTGCATCACTACGAACGTTCAGGTTCGAACGCCCCGTCGCTGGATCAAGATAAGCACGCGCATTACTAAAACGCGAGCCGTCCTTCTGGTAAGTATAGTAATAGCCCACCCCCTCCTGTTCGGGGCCGTTGAAATCCCGATTGCGTCGATGCCCCGCCTGTACTCCCGCCTCGACAAACGCCGCACTCAACGGGTTGGTATAACGTCGCTCCGCCACATTGAGAGGGCCATCCTTACCATGGAATACTGCCGTACCCGGCACCGTCTCAGGCTCGTAATGTTCTGACTTACGAAAATACGGCAGCACCTCGGCGTATGACCAACCGTGACACCCCTGCCGTGCCCACTCGTCGTAATCCCTGGCGTGACCACGGATATAGACCTGGGCGTTAATCCCGCTCGAACCGCCAAGCATCTTGCCCCGCGGCTGGAACAACGAACGACCGTACATGTGACGCTGTGGCTCGGTATAGAACTGCCAGTTGAAACGGCGACTGAACATCAACTGCAAAAATCCCAGCGGCGTGTTGACGAAAGGGTTGCGGCGACTCTCCGGCCCGGCTTCGAGTAGCAACACCGAATAGAGGCCACTCTCGGACAAACGATTGGCTACCGCGCACCCTGCCGAGCCAGCGCCCACAACGATATAGTCGAATTCTTCAGTCGCCAGCCCGGTCAAACTTTTCATTAATTTTTTGCCGTCAGTTTGACCATCAACTTCGAATAACCGCGCACGAAGTTGGACTGTACACGCTCCGGCTCTCCAACCACTTCGATATTTTCGAAGCGCTTGAGCAGTTCTTCCCACAAAATGCGCAATTGCAGTTCGGCCAGGCGGTTACCCATACAACGATGAATACCGTAGCCAAAAGAAATATGGTTCCGTGCGTCCTTGCGATCAATAATGAGTTGATCGGGGTTGTCAAACTTGCGTTCGTCTCGATTACCTGAGGCATACCACATTAACACCCGGTCCCCTTTCTTGATGGTCTGGCCACGAAGTTCTACGTCCTGTGTCGCGACCCTGCGCATGTTGGCCAGTGGAGTTTGCCAACGAATGATTTCCGAAACCATGTTCGGAATCAGGTCCGGATTAGCCTTCAGCTTGGTGAACTCCTCGGGGAATTGATTCAAGGCCAAGACACCACCGCTCATGGAATTCCTTGTGGTGTCATTGCCGCCAACGATGAGCAGAGCCAGATTCCCGATAAACTCCATCGGCCGATTGATCAGGTCTTTTGTGTCGTCGTTGCTCTGCAACATATTGATCAAGTCAAAACCGGGTTCTTCGCCGGCTGCACGACGTGCCTCCTTGTCTCGCCACAGCCTTGAGAACGCCCTCGCCATGTCTGCCGCATCGTCAAACATGACATCTTGGTCGGTAAATTCGCCACCCGTGGCAGATGCCGCACCGGACAAGCGATCAGACCATTCAACGAGTTTATGGCGGTCTTCATAAGGGAAATCCAGCAGTGTAGCCAGCATGCGGCCAGTCAGCTCTTTGGATACTGCAGGCACCCAGTTGAAGGGTTTATCCAGCGGCAGGCTGTCTAGCACTTCGGCTGCTCGGGACCGGATTAAACCTTCCATTTCCTTAAGGTTTTTTGGCGCTACCACACCCTGCACCGCCCGACGTTGCACATCATGCTTGGGCGGATCCATGGCGATAAACATTTCCACCGATAGTCCGTCCGGTGGATCACCCAGAATAATTTGCGGTTCAGAGGAGAACAGTTCGTGACTCTTGTCCACGAACAAAATATCTTCATAGCGAGTTATCGACCAGAAAGGCCCGAATGGACTCTTCTTCTGGTAGTGTACCGGAGCTTCATCTCGCAGCCGCTTAAAATAGGCCCGCCACTGATCTTGTCGATACAAAAAAGGGTTGCTGGTGTCGATATCTTCGAGTGCCAAGGTGTTGACATCAGGCAAGGAGGTTTCGACGAATTCCATTTGTGTGGATCGAGAACCCACTGTCTTTCTCTTCGCCTTCATCAGCATTTTCATCGTTTTAATCTGAAAATGCATCGGCACCACTTTGGACGAGGCGTTGAATACTTTTGTCTGAAACGCATTGCTTGATCTTGTTTTTGTTGACATAGCATTCTCCCTGTTTACATCTGGAATTCAGGCAAATGCACGGTCATACCGTCCATCGCCTCAGTAATTTCTACCTGACACCCCAGGCGCGAGGTTCTCGCCCGCTCCGGGGTCATGGACAACATCTGTTCTTCTGCGTCACCAACCCTTCCGGTCTTGCCGAACCACTCATCGGGAACAATCATGTGACAGGTACCACAGGCGCATTCGCCGCCGCAGTCACCGTCAATACCTGGAACGGCGTTATCAACGGCGATTTGCATTAGCGTAGAACCCACCCCGAACTCCGTAACATGCTCGGTGTCGTCATGTTCAATAAAGATAATTTTTCCCACAGCGTGTCTCCTAGCATTTATATCTACCTTGAAGATTGGCTATGTGTCGGAACACCGACGAGGACATTTCTTGACAGACCGGGGACATTTAAAGACAGTTACCGCATTCCGAGGAATCGCTGATGGCAATAACGACGCTCAAACAGGGTTTGAAAAACGTGGATGCGGATATCCCGTCGAACTACTCACGCCTTATCGCCCGAGAACTTGGCTTGAGTGTACGAGAACTCCCTAGCCTCTTGCGCAACACGGGTGTAGATGTCGAACAATTACTCAAAGATGAAAGCTTGCTCACTGCAACCCAGCAGATTCAGATCTTGCGTAATGCTTTAGATTTATCCGGCAAACCAGAGTTCGGGTTACGGCTGGGCAGGCGTCTCACCCCCGCAACCCATGGGGTGATGGGATTTGTTGCTAACAGCAGCCCCGACCTTTATACCGCGCTGCAAGCCGTTCACACTTTCCTGCCTACCCGGGCGAGCTTTATTCAAGTGGACTTGCAGCGGGCTGAGGACTACCTGGAATGCGTTGTAAACTTCCAAGTACCGATGGAAAATGATGTGGAGCGCTGCCTGGAAGATACTGTGATCAAGGCTTTTTTCGAAATCGGCGAGTTCATCGTAGGCCGCCCTCTATATGAATCTGAAGTCCACTTCCCTCATCCAGCTCCCGTCTACCAGGGCATGTACCGTGAGTATTTACCAGGCAAGGTTTACTTTAACTCCGATCACTTCAAGCTAAAATTGGCAATGGGGTTGTGTCGAAAACCGAACGCATCGGCCAATCATGAAAGCTATCATCTAGCCTTTCAGCAGTGCGAATCCATGCTTGCGCGTCTTCAGAGTCCTGAACCGGACTATCGGACTCGGTTACAGAAAATGATGCTGTCCCGGCCACCCGGAACACTTAGTGAAGAAGAGGCGGCTGCCTCTCTCTTTATAAGCAAGCGCACCCTGGCACGGAAACTCAAAAATGAGAACAGCAGTTTCAGGAAGATTCGCGAGGAGGTACTATCGAAGCAAGCAGTAAGCTATTTGTGCAATAGCCAGCTGTCCGTCGAAGCCACCGCCACACTGTTGAATTATCACGACACGGCGAGCTTCAGACGGGCATTTAAACGCTGGTTTGGTCAGACACCCGATCAATACAGGCAGCATGCAGGTTAGTGTTTATAAACAGACTGCACTCACAATCAGCAGCGAGTACGGCCATCAGTTCTCACTGAATAGCAACGTCTACCGCTTGAGCACACCATCCTTAATTACCGTCCACACAAAATCTCCGACATCCTTCACCGTATATCGCCCCCCCTCATTGAACCACGTTGCTACCCAGTTCAACGCGCCCAGCCCGATAAGACGCAAAAGATCACGATCCACATCAGCACGAATCAGGCCCTGAGAGGACAAAGATTGCAACATGGCAGACCAAAGAAGCTCGTATTTGTCTCGTAGATCAATCATTTCCTGGCGGGACTCACCATGCAAGGAGCGCCATTCAAAAAGGAGGACATAGACCATATCCGACCCACCAACCAGCAACTCAAGGTGAGCATTGATCCCCTGACGCAACTGCTCAAGCGGCTCACTTTCCCCCCGAATGGCCTCAGACAAGGCCGTAGACGCTTGCTCAAGCGCAAGGCGCATCAAGTCGACCAGAATGCTTTCCTTGGAGGGGTAACGGTAATGCAAGCTGCCAGGCAGCATGCCACAAGCCTCGGCGATTTCTTTAACGGTGGTTTTATCGAACCCCTTTTGACGAAATAGACGAGCTGCAGCACCGAGCACAAACACTCGATCCGCCTCCGCCACCGGCGTTACCTGATTTTTCTTTCTTCCCACAAGGCACTCCCATGCTGTAAGCCTTTGATTCTAGCATTCCTTTTAAAGTCGGCCCAGCCTTGAAGGCCGATGGCACTATCGGGAATATACAGATAAAACACGCTGTCTACCCTAAAATCTTGAATTTGGTTGGTCATACAAATAAAGTCCAGTGAATGCACTTTACTTGGGAGCGATCCAATGGCTCTGGCAAACCGCAAGATTGGTTACGACGAGGTTGTAACCCGTGACATTCACTTTCCCATGAACATCGAAAACGTGGCCCGCCACTGGTTTCGCAACGACCCGTGGTCCACTCACTGGATGAACGCCATTCTCGCCGCCGTCCCCGACGGTGAACGCTGGGTGATGAATTCTGCAAGACGGCAGCTTGGCAAGCTTGACGATCCAGAAGTGCTGAACGCAGCTAAAGAATTCATTCGTCAGGAGCGCATTCATGCTCGTGAGCACGATGAAATGAACGCCATCGGCGTGCAACACGGGGTTCCCATCGACAAGGTTGAAGGCGTGTTCAAGCTGATCCGTAAGCAACTCCAACACCGCCTCAGTGACGATATGCAGAGCTCCATCGCAGCGGCGTTTGAGCACTTCACGGCCATCATTTCCGCGGTGCTGCTTGAGCACCCGGAACTGTTTGACGAAACCCACCCTGATTTGCGTGCCATGCTCTACTGGCACTTTGTCGAAGAAACCGAGCACAAGAGCGTCAGTTATGACGTGTTCGTCGATGCCAGTGGTGGCGGCTATCGCAGTTACCGACTGCGTGTCAGTGGCATGCTACTGGCTATTGCCCTGGGCTTCCCCATTATGATCGGCAACCAGACCTATCTGCTCTACAAAGATCGTCAAATTCTGAATTTGCGCTCAGCCGCCAAAATGACCAAGGTGCTGTTCTGGCGTCCCGGCATTCTCTCCAAGGTTCTGGCTGGCGTGCCCCCCTATTTCTCTCCCACTTTCCACCCCTGGGATGACGATAACCGTGACGTGATCCGGATCTGGAAACGCGCCTACGAAAGAACTGGCGACCCTCATAAGGCCTATCAAGCGCTCAGAGACCACCGCGCCAACAATGTACACGGTACATCCGAAACGCCACAACCTGAACCCGCATGGGGGCAGGCATGAAAAAGACACCCTTGCCCCCGTCAACTCAGGCGGCAGCTGTCATCACCGGGGCGGGTAGTGGCATCGGTCGTAGCTTTGCTTACGAAGTTGCCCGTCGAGGCGGTTCGGTACTGTGTGTCGATATCAATGAAGAGCGCGCCGAACAGGTGGCGATCAGCCTGCGAGCACTCGGTACTCACGCGGTAGCCCTGGGGTGTGATGTAGGCGATGAAAACAGATGGCATACCTGGCGGAAAATGCCGAGCCTTTGCTCGGCAGGCCGGTAACCCTGGTGATCAACAACGCCGGCGTCGGCCTCGGCGGCCCAATCGGCGAGGTGTCACTTGAAGATTGGCACTGGTGCATGAACGTCAATCTATGGGGGTTATTCACGGCTGCCATTATTTTGCCCCTCAGCTTCGCGATCTGGGCTATGGAGGCATCATCAATGTGGCCTCTGCTGCCGCATTCGGGTCCGCCCCGGAAATGGCCGCCTACAACGTCACCAAGGCGGGGGTGCTGGCCCTGTCCGAAACGCTGTCTTCTGAACTGACCGGAACCGGCGTAAAAATCACGGCCCTGTGCCCAACCGTGGTCCCGACCAATATCGTCGAGAATGGGCGCCTGCCTGAGCGTCGCCGTGACTTTGCCCGTTCAGCGATGACCCGCTATGCCCTCACCAACGCCGACCAGGTGGCCCGACAGACCCTCAATGCACTGGATCGTGGTGAGCTTTACATGCTGCCACAAATTGACGGCCGGCTTGCCTGGCGGTTGAAACGCCTGACGCCACGACTATACGCCCGCGCGATTGGCGAAGCTTACAGAATGCTGGCTGATTAAACCGCATTAGTGGAAACGGAACACGCAAGGAACCCAAGATGGCCTCCATTCCTACAACAATCATGAAGCTGCTTTTTCGCACCGGCATGAAGCGGGATATACGCGATCCAAACAAACTGGTAAAACACTTGCGAAGAGTCATGAACGCGCCTTTGGCCCCCTCTCTGCTGCCACGAGGAGTGCAGCTCAAGCGAGGCAAGGTTGCTGGAATACCTGGCCACTGGCTAGGCACCACAGACCCACACATCACCATACTCTACCTGCATGGTGGTGCCTTCATCGGCGGGCGGCTTGATACCTATCACCACTTTTGTGGTCGTTTGGCTCACGCGCTGAACGCGCGGGTATTTCTCCCGGATTACCGGCTTGCCCCCGAGCACCCTTTCCCGGCAGCAACGGATGACGCCTTTCACGTGTATCGCGAACTGATAGCTGACCCTCGGCCCATGGTGATTGCAGGAGACTCGGCAGGTGGAAACCTGACGTTAGTCACACTTCTACGCGCCCGTGATCATCAGCTAAAATGCCAGCCTGCGCCCTTGCCATTTCACCGGCATCGGATGCTCGAGGGACCCTGATGTCTAGACAGGCAAATAGCGACAGTGATGCCATGTTATCCCATGACATAATTAAGATGGCTACGGATATCTATCTGGCCGGGGGCTGATCCCGATCACCCGTATGCCTCACCAATCACCGCAGATTTCACCGGCTTACCTCCTCTGCTTTTCACTGTCAGCAGCGAAGAGTGCTTACGCGACGACACCCATGCAGCCGCACAGTGCGCCCGGGACGCGGGTGTACCTGTGCAGATTCTGGAGCGCGATGATATGCCGCACGTTTGGCCCGTATTCACCTTTCTGCTGCCTGAGGCAAAACAGGACCTCCCCTCCATCATCCGCTTTCTGGAAAAAAACCTGACCAGCACTCAAGTCAGCAAGGCACCAACCCAAACGGCCAACGCTGGCACTGGAGCAATTGCGGAAATTTCGTCATGAACATAGCTGCTGTCGCAATCCATTCCCCTCGCCCCAGCGTGACCCCCGATCATGAAGTCATCATCATCGGCGCGGGCATTTCTGGAATTGGTGCGGCAATCCAACTACGTGCCGATGGTATCAAAGACATCCTAATCCTTGAGCGAAGCGAGGACGTGGGGAGGCACATGGCGCGATAATCGTTATCCCGGGATTGCTGTCGACATTACCTCGTTTACCTATTCATTTTCCTTCGAACAAAACGCAAATTGGTCTCGCGTTTTTGCACCGGGAAACGAGCTTTACCAGTATACAAGGCAGGTAACGAGCAAGTATGGAATCTACCCACTGATTCGCTTTGGTGTCGAAGTCAGTCGCGCCCGTTTTGATCTCGACAACCATGTCTGGTTTATCGATCTTACGGATGGCAGGCGACTTAGTGCACGCCATATTGTCTCCGCCTGTGGCGGTTTGATATCACCCAAGATGCCAGATATTGAAGGGCTTGATACGTTCGAGGGCAATGTCATTCACACTGCACGCTGGCCAGATGACCTTGATCTTAGTGACAAGCGAGTAGCAGTAATAGGCACTGGCGCCACCGCAGTGCAACTGATTCGGAAAATTGCCCGCCAGGCTCGTCAACTGAACGTCTACCAGCGCACCCCTATCTGGGTGTTGAAAAAGCCCGATCAGACTCTACCTGGCTGGCTCAAGGTATTGTTTCGAACCGTACCGGGCCTGCAACGCAGCCTTCGCGCTGCCACCGACACCGTCAGCGAAACCCTGATGGTGCTTTCCGCCATTTATTACCGCCAGGCCCCCCTGGCTGGTCCGCATGTGTGAAAAGGCGGGCATTAGCAACCTGCGTGAACAGCTCCCCAACCGCAAAGACCTGTGGGAAAAGCTGACCCCCAAATACGGCTTCGGCTGCAAAAGACCGACGTTCTCAAACGACTATTTCCGAACCTTTGCCCGAAACAACGTTGAGCTTGTCACGACCTCGATCAAGCGTATTACGTCCCGCGGCATCACCACCCAGGACGGCCGCTCACGGCGTATCGATACCTTGATCCTCGCCACCGGTTACAAAACCTTTGAGAAAGGAAATATCCCCTCGTTCGACGTCATCGGCAGCAACAACATTAGCCTGGGTGACTTCTGGCATGACCATCGCTACCAGGCCTATGAAGGCCTGACGATTCCTGGCTACCCGAACTTCTCTACATCATGCTCGGCCCTTATGCCCTTATCGGAACCTCTTACTTCAAAATGGTTGAAGGAAATTCCATTCACCTTTCACGCTGCATTCGCGAAGCCAATCAGCGTGGCGCCACCCAGGTTGAAATTCGGCAGTCAGCCCATGACAGTTATTTCCTAAATATTCAGAAACGTCAGCAGAACACCGTATTCCTTAATCACAACTGCGCGCTGTCGAACAGTTACTACTTCGATCACCATGGTGACGCGCCAATGCTGCGCCCCTCTACCTCTCTGGAAATGCTGTGGCGGGCCAAACATTTACCGATGGAGCACTACCGGTTCAGTGAACTGGGCAACCATGCTGGCTTCGGGACACAAACTAGTGAGTCACATAACCAACTGACATCCAGCGAGGACCATTTCGGAAAAACATACAGATGACGTCTATCTATGAGTGTGCCTGGAACTCATGCACAGCAGGCATTACTTCAGACGGTGGCCTCATCCCTAATCGGCAATAGGGCACTGCATCTCGTCATAGGCGACTGCGGTGTAATACGCATTAATGCGGGAAATATCGGAGCGACAAAGCAAGAAGTCTGCACAGTCATAGATACACCAATCAAAGCTTTCGATAATTTTGGTTGCTCAACCAAACATACTAAGAACTAGAACAACATATTTCAGGAGCTCATAATGTCTTCAACAAAAACAAAACAATTGCCTTTTCTTTTTTTCGCTTGCGGAGCCGCACTAGTCCCCGGTTTAAGCATTGCGGGAGCTGGCGACGGAGCAACTAATTATGGGCTAGGCCCTATGAATGCCGGCACCGCCTTGGCGTTCAGCCCTTTTGCATCCAACAGCTGGTCGGTTTATTACAACCCAGCAGCCATGGCCGGCTCACCGGAAGGCGAGCTGAGCGCCATCGTGCAATATGGTGACCAGGAATTACGTGCTAAATCCTTGGGGGGAGCCGCGCCTTTAGCACGCGAGAACGATGTGCTCTCCGATACCAGTTCCGAACTATTATTAATCGGTTTCAAAAGTCGCATAGCCGGCATCTCAAGTATCGACAAGCCCATATATTTCGGGCTTAACGTTGGCGTCGACGAATACTCATCCAACCTGCTGCCATACCAAGCGAACACTAGCCAGGAAGGGCAGTTTCTACGCTATGAATCGCAGCCACTTTATCTCGCGTTTGGTGGTGCCATTAGTAATATCCTGAGAGGCATCGACGTCGGCGCATCTGCGCGCCTGACCCTGCAAGCCAAAGCAAACCTGGAAACAGTCTCCGACCTTGGCGGCAACACTGATTCAGAAAAGCTTTCTCTCGAAGCATCTCCGTCACTATCGCCGGCCCTGGGAATCAACATCCGCTCTGGCGAAATGTTTTGCGGTACCAGTCAGTGCATGCCTTTCGGCATGGACAAGTTGGAATTCGCACTATTTTGGCGCGGTGAAAGTAGTTACGAAGTTTCAGTCGATGCCAATGTGGTTGTGCCAGGGGTTATACCCGAACCAGGTCTGAGTCTGGCACTGAGTACAATCGACACTTATCAGCCCGAGGTTCTCGGTGCAGCCTTTTTGCTTCCAGTAGGACAATTCGAACTGACGGCAGGCATCGAGCAGCACAAATGGTCTGCGCTCGGACGCGAGTTTGCGAGTGACACTGTTCGAGACCAGGCCAATCTCGCGTTTGACGACATCACTATTCCCCGTATTGGCATCAGTTATCAGTGGTCGGAATCCATGAAGCTCTTTGCTGGCGCAGCCTTGGAGGAGTCACCCTTAAAGTCCACCCGCTCCCAAGACGTCAATTATTTGGACACAGATAAAAAAGTTTTCGGGCTAGGCGCAAGCTATCGGATAGCCAGTGCCCCGGTAATTAATATGCCGCTGGAGGTTGCCTTCGCTTACCAGTATCAAATGCTGGATGAGGCTGATTTCGAATTAAGCTCCATTAACTCTCCCACCGATCCGTCACCTTACGAGACTGTACGGGCCGATGGTGAAATAAACGTATTTTCTTCCTCCCTGTCGCTGAAATTTTAACAGCATGCATGCGATTAATACCTGGAGAAGAGCAATGAATAAAAATTCACACATCATTAGCACACTGTTTATTAGCGTGGCCATAGTCATAGCAAGTCAGTTGACAGGTTGCGGTGGCGACAAGGGCAATGTGACCAATCAATGGAGCACACCGGATACACTGATTTTTTCCTACCCATATCCCGGCCAGACAGAAGTGCCACCTACCGCGCCTGTGGTCCTGCGCTTCTCTAGCGTGCTAGATCAAGCGGTAATTGATGACATTGATGCCCGACTACAACTGATCAGCGATATAGATGGCAGCAGTGTCATGGTTGACTATCAAGTAATAGACAACGGCAGAGGATTGGCTCTGCACCCTCAATCCCGCCTGCTCCCGGCTGAAAGGTACCATCTAGTTGTCAACGGTGATGGTTTGGGATCCATTGATAACGACTCCGTAGCCCAGGTTCAGTTTCGTACTGCAGGCAATCAAGCGGGCGCATCGAAAAGCATGGGAACCGGTCCCTTTATGCTGCTTTCAGCCACCCCTTTGGACCAGCCTTCATTGCTTGAATCGATTGATGATGCCAGTCACCCCAATGACATGAGCACCTTCAGGATGTCGTTCAATCAAACGATTGATCCAACAAGCACAGAATATGATGAAGATGGATCTATTCAACTTCGTGATAATCTAGGCAAGCTGGTGCCCGCATCCCTATTCCTGCAGGGCCGCCACCTAACCCTTGACCCTCATCAAGACCTGAAACCCGTTGAGCACACACTAACCATCACGGGTTTGCTCGCTCAAACAACCGGCGCTGAGCTACCGGAATACAATCGTACTTTTATTCCTGATTCGACACTTCCCCGCGCGACATCCGTTCTCAAAGTTGGCAGTCTTGGAGCTGAGCAACCTGAACTAGTGTCAACTTTAACCGGCAACCCGATCAATCAGGTTCCAGTACAATCCTTTGTGCTGGGAGATGAATCATTTACCGGGTTGAACGGGGACCTGGCTGCAGATCTGGCTTTTGCTCCCAACTTTCCTAATGCCGTTCCACTGCGAGTACCCGCTGGTTCCGTACTCCGAGGCACCCCCGTGGACGTTAATATACTGGGCGAAATACCGTCCGGGCTGGAAACCGGTGAAGTCACCATCACGATACTCAGCGACGCTAACGGGTATCTGATCCCGAATCCATTCAGTGATTCCCCATCGGTTCCCCGCTATGCCCTGCTTAATATGGACGCAGCAATGACTGCAGCAGGTCAAGAGTCCAATGCGGCTCTCAGCCAGAACCTGCTTAATGTTCAGGTAGCGGGTTTAGCCGTTGTAAAGGATGGTGTACTGGTACTGGATGCGGTCAGTGTGGTTGAACCTGAAGTACTGGGCTTGGAGAAGGCATCCGGTCTGCTCTCATTCCGCATGGAGGCCTATCAGAACCAGCGCCAAGCGCCTACCCCAAGCCAAGACACTCGGCCCTTGCAGCTCCAGTCTTGGGCACCGGGGGAAATATTCCAACCCAATGCAAGGCCTGGTGACCCCGTTATCCTGAACTTCAACAAACCATTGGACCCGGCTTCAGTTTTTCTTGACGGCGCTTTGCAGATTTCAGTTGATGGCATAGAACAAAACTTTCCCATGAGGCACGATGGCGCCACAATTATCATCGGTGGAGACATCCTTCAACACGATAAAGACATTCAGATCACTCTTACCAGCCTGCTTCGAGATACTCAGGGAGCCCCACTTAACGATGACAAGACCCTAGACATTCGTTTGCCGGACTTAGTTCTTCCCAATGGCAACGCCAACGAATTACGAGCACCACTTGTCTCCGCTGTTTTCCCTGGTTACCCATGCGCACTAACCGGGGCTGTTCTTACCGGCGAACGCGAAAACTGGCGGAACGGTCGATGCGTGGGCGGCAAAAATACCGACCCGCTTTATCCAGTACCAAACCTCTTTAAGGATTTTAGTATCCGGGTTATCTTCAGCCGTACTATCGACGGAGACACAGTCAACGACCAGACTTTTGTTGTTGAGCACTTTGATAGCGAAAACACCGTATGGGAGCCCATCAATGGTCGTCTCAAGGTGCTTGCCCAGCGAATCGAGTTTTTTCCGGACAACCCCTGGCAGATTGGCGAGCTTTATCGCTACACCCTGCACTCCGAGCAAAACTCTCCTGCTTGTGGCATCGATGCAATATGCTCAGCTGATGGCGCACCGTTACAAACACGCCAGATCTCTCAGTCCAGCTCCTCTGCTCCGGGGCTTCGAGAGGGAGGTCCTGAGCTAACAAATCACTTCGTGATCACTGGGGAAGAGGATCAGATCACTCGCGTATCTTTACGCTCTCTCCCAGTAGCAGATGTTAACGCTAACCTCACCATCGATGACAAAGAGCAAGGCGCGCTACCCGATGGTAACGGCGGAGCCATTGCCGATGCCAACTATCTGCAGCTTAGGCTCAAAAGTAAATCAGGTGTAATAACCAATGCCAACATTGGCTGTGGTATAGGCGACGATTGCCCGGAAAAGAAATTTGCCTTTGTCGGGTCAGGCGCCTTGCAAGCCGGGGTAAGCCAGTATGAGCCGGATGTCACCATCAACCGACGCCTCATCGACAGCGACCCAATGACCTCAAATGAAGTCACCGGCGCCGTCATTGCCAAAGTCTTCCCTACCGTTCTCCCAACGACCAGTGTCTTTCTGGAAGCTCGAGCACTCGGGTTAATCACAATTCCGCTAGACACTGGCCCTTTGGTCCTTCGGTTGGGATACGAAAACAATCACCCCATTACGGGCTATATCACCGAAACCCCGGATGGCCCTGGTTCAGTACTACGTTTGATCTCATGGTGGATGCACCAGAGTTAGAGCCACGGCTAATTATTGAGCTTGGACATGACATCCGCAGCAAGGTAATAACCGGAGTCACCCTGGAAGGCCCTCTTCGCTTTGTTGACGATGGCCGTCTAATTCTGAAAGTCCGCAACCCGGAGCCTCTCATCATACCGGCCAAGATTGACCTCCTTGGCATCGGCTTGGCGGGTATCGAGCTGGAAGTCCCCCCCCTTGGCGTAGACCTGACCTTCACCTTTTTGCCGGTAAAAGATTTTTAAGCCGTTCCCCTAGTGCCTATGCACTTTCATGCCCCCTTTATGGGGCCTTTTTTCTGTCCTCTCCGTATACAACACCGCTGAATGATCATCTATATCTTCAACTAGGACTTTTCTTTGTGTAGATGAAACGCTATTATTTGGTTGTTTAGCCAAATAAATAAATGTCTATAATGATGCATCCTCACGACAGCCCCGCAAGCCTTAACTGGCGCGGTTCAAAGCACTCACCGGAATCTGGCAGGGACATACAGTTCCTGGGAAACGGCGGATTGGTTCTAAGTGCAACCCAGTTCGGAGATCCGAAGTCACCGCAGGTGCTCCTGCTTCATGGCGGCGGACAGACCCGTCATGCTTGGGCGCACACGGCAACAGCTCTGGCCAGATCCGGGTACTGCGCTACCAGCATTGATGCCCGCGGTCATGGTCAAAGCCAGTGGTCCCCTGAAGGTGATTACAGCGGTACCGCGCTGGTATCAGACCTCCGCGTCATCATTCAGTCACTTCCCTCATCGCCTTATATCGTGGGCGCGTCAATGGGCGGACTTACGGCCATGCTTACCCTTGGGGAGGAGCCCCCCTTGCCCTGTCGAGGCCTGGTACTGGTGGATGTGGCCCCACGGCTGGAGACCAAAGGTGTTCGCCGGGTGATTGAGTTCATGCGCCGCCACCCTGACGGTTTCGACTCTCTGGATCAGGTCCAGGATGCCGTGGCTGCCTATAATCCAACACGAAAAGCACCATCAAACTCACAGGGCTTGCGAAAAAACCTCCGCCAGGACGCTAATGGCCGTCTCCATTGGCACTGGGATCCTGCATTTCTTGATCATGCGGTAATCCCTGAAGCAGATGAAGGCATGTTCGGCCGAGCGCGACTCAATCGTGCAGCGAATAGACTCAAACTACCGATATTACTCATCCGCGGCCATCACAGTGATGTACTCAGCGAAGCAGGAGCCCAGGAATTATTAGCCCTGGTGCCACATGCCAAGTACCGAGTGATCGGTCAAGCAGGCCATATGGTAGCGGGTGACCGCAACAATATTTTTTCCGGAGCAGTGCTGGACTTTCTTCAGCACCTTGACCCGCAATGTATTCACATACGCTCCACCGATCGGAGACTTACACCATGAAACATAAACATCTCGACGTGCTGATCATTGGCGCGGGCCTTTCCGGCGTCGGTGCGGGTTGTCATCTGAGCCGCAAGTGCCCAGATCTACGCTATGGTATCCTTGAGCGACGCAAGCGCGTTGGTGGGACCTGGGATTTATTTCGCTATCCCGGCATCCGTTCAGACTCAGATATGTTCACACTCGGCTATAACTTTCGGCCCTGGACAGACACCAAGATGCTTGCCGATGGCCCCTCTATTCGCAATTACATCGAAGAAACCGCTGAGCATCATCAGGTCCACAGACATATTCATTTTGGCCTCAAAGTCACCGACGAGGACTGGAGCAGCGAATTCAATCGCTGGACGGTTACCGCGCTGAACGAGGAAACCGGTGAAGAGGAGATTTTCACCGCAGGGTTTGTCCTCAACTGTACCGGTTATTATAACTATGACGCCGGCTACACTCCGAAAATCCTGGAATCAATCGTTTTGGCGGCGAGGTTATTCACCCGCAACACTGGCCAGATGAATACGACTATACGGGTAAGCGAGTTGTCGTGATCGGCAGCGGCGCCACCGCCGTAACACTGGTGCCCGCGATGACCGACAACGCCGCCCATGTCACCATGTTACAGCGCTCCCCTACTTATGTTGCTTCCGTCCCTGAGCAAGATCTCATCTCGAAAAATCTGCGCCGAGTACTGCCAGAAATGCTTGTTTACCGCATGGCGCGCACACGCAATATCCTGCTGCAAAGAACCGTATTTAACCTGTCGATTCGCAAGCCCAAAGCAATCCGCAGATTACTGCTGGCCGCTGCCCGCAAACAACTGGGCCGGATATCGACATGAAACATTTCCAACCTCACTACAACCCCTGGGAGGAACGAATGTGCGCAGTTCCGAAGGGGGATCTTTTCAAGGTGCTTCGTGAAGGCAAGGCTTCCGTGGTGACGGATCATATAAAAAATGTCACCAAAACCGGTATAAAACTGGAATCTGGGGATTGGATACCAGCCGATATCATCGTCACTGCCACTGGCCTAGATTTGCAAATGTTTGGTGGCGCTAATCTTCGTGTTGACGGCAAGAGTGTCAACATATCTGACGCAATAATGTACAAGGGACTAATGCTGGAAAACGTACCCAACATGGCATTGATCTTTGGCTACACCAATGCGTCCTGGACACTCAAGGCAGACATTGCCTCGGAGTTTGTTTGTCGCCTACTGAAGCACATGAAAAAGACTGGTGCTGAAAAGGTTACCCCTATTGACAATGAAGACTGTGTCTCTGATGTCAATTTTCTCAACCTTCGATCCGGTTACATTCAGCGCGCGGACGACCGTTTGCCACGCCAAGGTCATAAAGACCCCTGGCAGAATCTCAACGATTACCTTCACGACCTTCCGGCGCTCCGCTATGGAAAGCTAGATGATGGCTATCTGAAATTCTCAGGAGCAAGCCTCCACAAAACAAAACGCGGTCTCGTCCAACAACTTCTTGGCAGCACACTCAGTGAGGTACAACGATGAAATCTTTTTCAGGAAAAGTCGCCGCTATTACTGGCGCTGGATCCGGTATCGGACAAGCTACAGCAATTGCCTTGGCTCAAGAAGGATGCCATCTGGCAATTTCGGATATCAGCAAGGAAAGCCTAGACAAAACCGTAGAGCTATTGGCGGGCTACCCTGTCGTGATCAGCACTCATGAGGTAGACGTAAGTGACAGAAAGGCTGTCTACCAGTACGCAGAGGATACTGTTGCAACGCATGGGAAAGTTAACCTCATCATGAATAACGCCGGTGTCGGCCTTGGTGAGACCGTTGATAACATGAGCTATGAAAACTTCGAATGGCTGATGAACATCAATTTCTGGGGTGTCGTATACGGTACAAAGGCATTTCTTCCCCATCTCCAGCAAGCAGGTGAAGGCCATATCGTCAACATCTCCAGTGTTTTCGGAATTATCGGCGTCCCAACCCAGTCAGCCTACAATGCCGCGAAATTTGCTGTTCGCGGATTTACAGAATCATTACGTGAAGAGCTCGATATCGCGGGCGGCCTTGTCAGCGCGACTTGCGTTCATCCAGGTGGAGTAAAGACCAACATCGCGCGTAATAGTCGCATGGGGGACATGGGCAGCATGAACATGGGCGACAAAGAAGATATTGCCAACATGTTCGAAAAAATTGCCATGACTACACCCGAAACTGCCGCTAGAACCATTCTTAAAGGTGTGCGAAAAAACCGGCGAAGAGTCTTGGTAGGCGGTGACGCAATCATGTTGGACACCACCCAGCGACTTATGCCGACAGGCTACCAACGCTTGCTTGAAGTTATGTTTAAAAACAAAAAAAGCGGAAAAAAAGAAAAAACAGACCAGAGTATGGCCTGACACTATTCACTTTGACCATCACATAATTGACTGGAGGCGATATGCGCTCGTCTAATACGGTAAAAAGCATTAAGAAACTGAGCGGCGCGCTGGTGGGAATTCCGCCGCGTCATATTAATTTTCAATTTCCGGAATCCATGCCAAAGTATTTTTATGCTGGAAATGCCACAGCAACGACTTTCTTTGCCATGCTCTCCGGGTTTTTCCCACCTGGTGAACGCTATTTCATGGAGTCTGTTAGACACTTTCGTGGTCAGGTTAAGGACGAATCTCTACGGGCGGCCATATCTGGCTTCATGGGGCAGGAGGCCATTCACGGACGAGAGCATGACAGGCTGAACCAGATTCTCGCCGAGTACGGCTATGACATGCAGTCGCCAGATCGGTTTGTCAAAATTGGCTTGGCCATACTAGAGAAGTTGCCGCCGAGCACTCGGCTAGCCGCCACCACGTTTATGGAGCATTTTACTGCGCTTCTCGCCGAGCAGCTTCTTGAAGACGAGAATTTTGTACGCCAGGCAGACCCTGAGATGATCAAAATATGGCAGTGGCATGCGCTCGAAGAGCTGGAACACAAATCTGTTGCCTACGACGTATATGAGCTTATTGGTAACAGCCGTACAGAGCGCGTGGCTGCAGCCCTCGCCTCGATGGTCGTCTTGCTGCCGATGCTGGGCATCACCTGGAGCTGGATGCTTGTCAAAGACGGCCAGCTCGGCAACATCAGCGATAATGTTAAAGGTCTGAATATTTTGCTAGGTCGTAACGGGTTTGTATCGCAAATCCTTTCGCGCCTTCCTGAGTTCATTCAGCCGGATTTCCACCCTGATCAACATGACACCAAAGGGCTGGAAAAACTGTGGCGTGAGAAGTTGTTTGCTGAAGGTGGCCAGCTGCATGAGCTGTATAGCAATCCGGCGGCATAATAATGCTCAAGGGGGGTTTAGGGAACCTCTGAATAGTTGACGCTGTCACCACCGTTTACTAAAAGACACACTAAAAAATGCCGGAATTGCTTCCATGCAACTCCGGCATTACACCTTTTATCATAGCTTTTCTCTAGCCGATCTTTATTGCGCATCCTCTAGAATGAATTGTGCCGCTCGCTCGCCAATCATCATACATGGCGCGTTCGTATTACCACTGATCAACAGTGGCATGATCGAGGCATCCGCCACACGTAACCCCTTCACACCGTTTACCCGCAGACGGACATCCACCACCGCTTTTTCATCACTACCCATTCGGCAAGTGCCGACGGGATGGTAGATGGTTTCAGCGCGCTGGCGAATATCCGCGTCAATCTGGTCATCACTCTCCACGCTGGAAGCCGGTTCGTCATCACCGCCAAAAGCAGAGCTGAAAGAATGACTGTGAAACACTTTTCTGGCTAGTTTCACGCCTTCACGGAGCACAAGAATATCGTCAGGATGAGAAAGATAGTTTGGGTCTATCAAAGGGCAGCAAATGGATCGCTATTGGCCAATCGAATTTGGCCTCGACTCTTAGGCCTGAGTTGGCACACATGAATCGTACAACCAAAGCCAGGCGTCAACTGACGTCCATGATCTCGAAGATAAGCGGGTAAAAAGTGTAGCTGAGCATCCGGACGATCCGGCTCGCTGAGCAGGCTGACAAAAGCCCCTGCTTCCGCCGCGTTACTGGCAAGAAAGCCGCGCCGATGACGAAAATACTGGTAGAAGGCACTAATCAGCCGAGGTATAAAAAACGGTGACATGCCGATTGATTGACGGCTTTTGTCCTTGATCATGACGGTCATATCAAGGTGATCTTGAAGGTTCTCCCCAACTTCCGGCGAGTCTTGCAAACAGGTGATGCCGATTTTCGATAGGTGCTCTCGCTCTCCAATACCCGACAACATCAGCAACTGAGGGGTATTGATCGCCCCACCGGACAGGATGACTTCTTTGTTCGTACCAATGACCGATTGAGCACCATCACTATCACAAATTTCGACGCCAATCGCCCTGCCGCAATCCAGTAACACCTTGGTTACCTGCACATCCGTCATGATGTGCAGGTTATCGCGGCCACGTGCAGGATCCAGGAAAGCACGGGCGGCACTCCATCGGCGCCCATCTTTTTGTGTTACCTGAAATCGACCAAAGCCTTTCTGTTCCGGCCCGTTAAAATCATCGTTTCTGGTATAACCCAGCTCTTCACCGGACTTAATAAACAGCTGGGTTAACGGGTTAACATCCCTGACTCGGGTGACATTCAGTGGTCCACCCACACCATGCCAATTGTCAGCGGAGTATTGTTCATTATTTTCATGTGCATTGAATATTGGCTGCACATCCTTCCAGGCCCATCCCGTTGCGCCTTGGGCAGCCCATTCATCATAGTCTTGTTGTTGGCCGCGAATGTAGACCATGGCATTGATTGAGCTGCTACCACCCAATGTTTTACCTCGCGGCCAGTAGAGGCGTCTTTTATTAAGATAACTTTGTGGTGCAGTGTCGTAACCCCAGTTCCGTTTACCTTGCTTAATCAGACCAATGAGTCCGAACGGAACATTAATAAAACCGCTATTATCATGTGGCCCGGCCTCAATAAGACAAACGGAATACTTGCCGCACTCACTCAACCGATTAGCAAGAACACAGCCGGAAGAGCCCGCTCCCACGACGATGAAATCAAACGACTTCATTTTGACTCTCCCCCGCCTGAATAAACCGTGACAGGTGGTACTCTCGATCGCCATGACTCAATGACGCATGTGTCACAAGACGGAAGTAATGGCCAATGCTCAGCTCTTCCGTAACGCCAACGCCACCATGGATCTGGATACCTTGCTGAGTGATACCGACGGCCTGGTTTGCATAGTAACCTTTGCCGCCGCTGTCGCGCGCCCGCGCTCAGAAACGTTTTCGCTCTCTCCTTTTACTGACACCATCAAGAGCATGGATTCCAGCTGTTGGAGATCAATAAACGCATCAACAAGGTAATGTTGGATTACCTGAAAACTGCCAATCGTTGTACCAAACTGTTTGCGCGTTCGAGCGTATTCCAAAGTGGCCTGATAAACCTCTCGGCAAGCACCGTACATGCGTGCGCATTCCAATGCGCACAGATAATCGAACCAGGCAGAAACCGCCTGCTTTGCCGCATCACCACGACACAAGACCATTTCGTCTGTGATGAGCACATCATCAAGCGTCAAACTGGCAGCACGGCTTCCATCGAGCAGTCGATATCTTTCAACGCCACAGGCGTCGAAAGGTAGCGCGACAATGACCAACTCATCACCAGACATAGCAGAGACGAGCACGGTGTCTGCAACGCCACCATCAGACACAACGTGCTTCTGCCCGGAAAGTCGTTCTCCGTTTAGCCTCAAGGAAGGGTTCAGTACGTGATAACCGGCATGCCGGTCATAAAGACCGCAAGCCACACGTGCCTCACCAGCAATAATGCGATCAAGTAACGCTAAGGATGTTGGCGTATTGGCGCACTCCAATAACTTGCCGGGGGAAACAATTAAATCGACAAAAGGGTCAAGACAAAGCGCGGCCCCCAACTCCTGTACAATGGCGCACGTCAAGCAATGAGCCACCATACCCTCCAACGGATTCAGCAAACGGAAGGCCAAACCAACCCAAATCATTCATGGCCTGCCAGCGATTCGCTTCAAGGTGATTACTCTCATTCAACTGTGCAATGTAGGTGTCAAATGAATAGTTGTCTTTAAGATAACGGCGCGCCGTATCCGCAATCATGGTGGTATTTTCGGGTAACTTGAAATCCATTTTTCACCTCACAATCCGAGCAACATCTTCGCCAACACGTTTTTCTGGATCTCGTTAGATCCACCATAGATGGTGCACGCACGCAGGAAGTTATAGCGACGACTGGCCTGATTAAAAATTTGCTCCCCAATGGGCTCCTCGTTATCCCATGGCAAGACATCAAACCTCCGATTTCCACCATCGCCTGGGAAACCCTTTGCTGTAGTTCCGTGCCTTTGATTTTCAGCCCTGACGATTCCGGGCCGAACGGTTTGCCTTCATCCGTGGCAGCAACGGTGCGAAAGTTGGTGTATTCCAGCGCCATAAGATCGACTTCCAAGCCAGCCAAACGACGTGTCGCCAGCTGCTTATCTGTTTCCGTTGGTAGCGCATCGATTGCGCTTTTAAGACGATGGATCTCGTAGTGAAGATCCGCCACACCGGCAATGGTGGTGCGTTCGTGGGTAAGTAGAAACTTGGCGGTCCATCCCATCCCTTCTTGCCCACCAAATTTTCCACTGGCACTTTCACGTCGGTGAAATAGACTTCGTTGAGGTGATGATGCCCATCAATTGAATAAATCGGCCGCACTTCAATCCCGGGGGTTTTCATGTCGATCAGCAGGAATGAAATTCCTTGCTGCTGTTTCACGGTGCTATCCGTTCGCACCAAGCAAAACATCATGTCTGCCCAATGGGCCTGTGTCGTCCAGATTTTCTGACCATTAACCAAATAATGGTCGCCATTAAGCGTGGCTCGCGTTTTTAACGAGGCCAGATCTGAGCCCGCATTGGGCTCAGAATAGCCTTGGCACCAGAATGTTTCGCCACGCTGAATGCCGGGCAACCATCGTTCCTTCTGTGCTTCAGAACCAAAGGTATATAGCACCGGCCCAACCATGGCCACACCAAAGGGCTTGTTGGCGGAGCACCCGCCGAGGCGCGTTCCTGATCGAAAATATACCGCTGGGTTGCACTCCACCCTGGGCCACCAAATTGTTCTGGCCAAGTAGACGTGAGCCAACCTTGACTGCCCAGCAAACGCTCCCATCGTTGCTGCATATTCTTGTCTGGCATCGCTCCTCGGGCAGTACAGCGCCGAATATCATCAGGCACATTTTCCTTCATCCACTGCCGGATAGTCTTGCGAAATTCTTTTCGTCATTACTGAAATCCAGATTCATGGAAGCCTCCAAGCCAATAAATTTCGTAATACAAGGTTATCTTTACTCAATTAACCTGTTTACTGTTCTTTTCCCAAAAGGGGGCTCGCAGTTCGTTTTTCAGCACCTTGCCTGCCCCACTCACCGGCAACGACTCGACCCTAAAATCAACGCTACGAGGCACTTTGTAACCTGCAATTCTTTCACGGCAATGTTCGATAATCTCTGCCTCACTGGCGTGCTCTCCTTCACGCAGAACCACGATTGCATGCACAGCTTCACCCCAGCGCTCATCAGGAATACCGATTACCGCGCACTCCTGTACCGCAGGATGGCTATAAATGGCACCTTCGACTTCAACAGAGAAAATATTTTCTCCACCGCTGATTACCATGTCCTTGGCACGATCAACGATGAAGACAAAGCCATCCTCGTCCATGTAGCCAAGGTCGCCGGTATGTAGCCAACCATTGCGCAAGGTGTCAGCGGTTGTTGATTCCATTCCCCAGTAGCCCAGCATGACGTTTGGTCCCCGCGCACATATTTCGCCAACCGTACCTTGAGATACCGCCTGATCATTTTCATCAAGCACCAGCACCTCCACACCCAATGCCGCACGGCCTGCGCTGCGTAATTTTTCTCCGCCGGGAATGTGATGTTCCGTCCGAGCGAGGTAATGATTGGGGAGGCTTCGGTCTGACCATAGCCCTGAGCAAATGACACTGTCGGCATTTGTTCCATAGCGCTAATCAACACCGCCTCTGGCATTGGTGATGCGCCATACAGCATGCGTTTTATGCTGCTGACATCGTAATTGACGATGCGACCAGATGAGGCCAAAGATTGACCATGGTCGGCACCAGCAGGGTGTTCGTGACTTTCTCCTGCTCAATGAAAGCCAGCACTTCATCAACATCAAAGCGAGGAACAATGCCATGAGTCCCCGCAGCCAGTGTCACGGCGAACGTGCTTGCCATATCAGCCAAGTGGAACATGGGCCCGGCATGCATATATATGGTGTCACTGTCATAGCCCATTTCGGCAACCACGTTCAGCGCGTTGAACACCAGGTTGTCATGACTCAGCATCACGCCTTTTGATCGCCCCGTGGTACCACCGGTATAAAACAGCCCCGCCAGTCGCCGCCGCCGGCATTGGCATCACTGATTCGATCGGAGTTGGCGACAAGGGATTCGTAATCAATACACCCTTGTGGACACTCACCCTCGCCCATGAAGACAACATGCTTGATAGACTCAAGCTGTGACTGCAGGGATGGCAGCAACGCTGCAAACGTGTCATCAACGAAAAGCACCGTGGAACCTGAGTCATTCAAGGTATAGGCGACTTCCGGTGGCGCGAGCCGAATATTGACTGGATTCACTGCCGCACCGGCCCACGGCACTGCATAGAAATACTCCGTATCGATCGCTGTTTAACGCCAGTATGGCAACCCTGTCCCCCGCATTGACGCCCAGACCCAGCAACCCGTTAGCAAGGCATGCGATACGATCTTCAAACTCTCGCCAGGTTTGCCGCCGGCTAGCAAAAACAGTCGCCGTTCCTTGGCCGTTTAATTGAACGGCACGGCGCAAAGTCTGTGAAATATACATAACAGAGCTCCTCTATTGAGGCAGAAGGTGGATGTTTATAGGTTGGATTAGCTAGAGGCGAAGGCTCTCTTATAAATGAAGCGGCCTCGGGATACCTGGTCGCCATCAAGAAATACATCCACAACAACTACAATGAAGCGCTTCCCTTCACGAATAATGTTCGGTTTGGCCACCAACGTACCCGCAAAGGCAGGGCGCAAATAATCCAAAGTCATACTTGAGCATACGGGCTTACTTTGTTCATCCTGATTCTTTGTTAAGTGAATGCCGGCAACGAGCTCCGCGAAGCTTGCGATAATACCGCCATGGAAAGTCTTGATCAGTGGATTACCAATGTGCTGCTCACGAAACGGCATTTTATAGGTTTTTTCACCGTTATCACCCGAAGCCGCAATACCAAGGAATTTTTCGTATGGTGATACATCGCCGACCACAGTAGAGAGAGCTGTACATCCTTTCTTTTCGAAGCTGATGATTCCTTCATCATCGGCTGTTTTTTTCTTGGAGGGCTTACTCTTATGACCAGCATTCACAGATTGATCAAAGGACGGGCCTGCCGTTCCTATCGCAAAACTGCCTGATACCGACGCCAACAGATTGCCTCCATCACGTCCAAACGCCTCTCCACGGACATAGGCAATACTCTGTTCAACTGCAAAACAAGTGACATTACAAGTCACCCCTTCGCCAGGCTTAGGTTTAGCGATAAAATCAACGCGCAAGTCAATTGTCGCAATCGGCCGCATGTCGCCGAGACGCACAAAAATCGCCAAACCACATGCCGTATCAACTAAGGTAGCGATGGCTCCTCGATGAAGCATACCCTGCTGATCACAAACCTCTTCCACACAAGGCATGCTCATTACCGCGCCATCTTTGGTCATTTCATCCATTGCGATACCAAAAACCCTGAATAACGGATGCCCTGAACCAAAAAGCGCTTTGCAGCAAGCAGTTCTCTCGGAAGTGATTTTCAGCTGTCATATTTAGCAACTTTTCATCAGAGTGTTGAAGCGGCATCCGCATATCGGGTCTCTGCAACACGCACAGATTCAATGGCGGCCGTTATTGCCTCTTCAGGGAATATTTCACTTTCGGACCCCTTTCGCAGGCAATCGGCCAGAGCAGACCATGCCTCAGCGCTAGTGCGCATCAGCTCGACCAAGCCTGCCCCATGTATTTCAGGAACAATTTCACTCGCTTCATCGAGAAACTCTGAATACATCGCTCTAAATCCGCCACCTCCAGTCCCTCGTTTTTCAATCACTTGATAGGCAAAACGGAGTAACCATTGCCATTTATCAACCGCCTTCCAGCGAGGAAGATCATTTATCCAGGTCGTCAAAGCCTCTATACCCTGGTTCCTGCTTCCTTCTGGAGATTTTCAGCATTCTGGACAATTGCACTGCGCACTTTTTCGGCAGAAACCTGCACCGAAACCTTTCGGGTGCGAACAATGAACCATGATGGATAAAGGGTGGCGACAAGGAAAATCTGGCTTCAACCAACTTGTCACGGGCACCTCTAGAAGTCCTGGTCGCTCGGTGTCACTGACGAGCAGAGTCTCGCCCTTCTCAGCTCGCTGCCAGGCTACGATGGCGTGACCGGGAAAATGTGTACTGCTTTGAAAATAAGGAAGGTGAAAAATATCAGTTAAGAGAAGCGCAGGCCGCCCCGCATCAAGATGGGTATCCAACGCATCCGCTGCAACATCCCGATCTTGCCAGCTCTCCCAGCGAAACGGCACACCCAGTGTAGAGAACACTGTTTCCTCAAATCCCATTGAACGGACATGGACAATAAACGGGGTGTCCGTGCCTGGTATTTCCACATAAGTAATACCAAGCCCGGCACCCAGCCCGAAGCAGAAAGCTTCCGTCAAATTAAGCCCATGAAACTCCAGCAGGTCTCTGATAGCTGAACTGCCACAGTGACGCCCAGGCCGATGTGTATGAGGAACATCAAAGGTACTGGGGTTATCCTGCTTGTCCCCCTGCATCAGGCTGCCTCACTCACTGGAGCCGGACCATAAATGGTTTCCGATGCCCGCATCGGATCTCCATGAGCCTCATACTCCGCCAACCACGCGGCAACCTTCTCAGGCATACCGGTATCCCAAGGGTGAAACCCAGGGCGGAACCAAGCGAGAAAATCAGGCAGCATGCCTGTGAGAATACCTTTTCGCCCATAAAGCTTGTTCAGGCCCCGCAGAATCACACCAGGCTGGCGCGTCACACCATCAAGCTTGAGCATATTCCAAAATACTGGAGCCACGACAAGGTGAACCATCAGGGTCGCAACCACCAACGCAGAGGCGCGTCAGGTAGCCCCCACCTGCCGCTCCCTGATAAAGATCATAGGCCACGGCCTTGTGTTCTACTTCTTCAACCCCGTGCCAAAGAAATAGCGCTCTCATGACGGGGTCGGCCTCGCCAAACATGTCGCTCTTCTCGCTGACCATGGTTTCGCCCAGGGTTGCCGTAAAGTGCTCAAACGCCGCAGTCATGGCGAGCTGATACTTCTTCGGCAGGTACTTTTGTGTGGTGCGAATAAACGTCCTTAGATTCGCAGTGACCTTATCTACATCCACGCCCTGGCTGGCCATCACATCGTTGAAACGATCATGGACAATGCCGTGCTGACCTTCCTGGCGAATAAAGTGACGAATGTCCTCGATCAGCTGATCATCTGTCACCTGATCCTTGAAGTTACGCACTGACTGGATAAAGAAGCGCTCTCCCTCCGGGAAATGTACTGAGAGGGCGTCAAAAAGCGGGTCAGCACGGGATCACCGCCATTCCAGTGCCGTGGCACTGATGAGACATCAAAAGCAACTTTACGCGGCTGAATTGGCACAGAACTCATAATTCCTCCAAATAAACAGGCTGTCTACGTAGTGACATCCCTTGATCTTATTTGGCTGAACAACCAAATGTCAATAACCTTAGGTCGCAAGTCTCCTCTGTGAAGCAGTCATTATGCATAAAGATGCATTTAAATGGTTTTGGAAGTGTGGTCCGACCATGGAAGATACGCTGTATAAAATTGAATCGGTGTGCTGTTTTTCGAATATTTATCTTTCCCGGAATGCCGATGAAACTTCCACCTTGAACTTTCGATGCCTGCGGGATGAGCTGAATCTGTGCAAGATTCTAGTTATTGCAATATCCAGAATCGCAAAGAAAGAAGCGCAAGACTAAGTGATTTATCGCTGAACGTTCTGGAATGCAATCCCACGACGAGGAAGACAGCACAGCAATGCGAGACCAGCAAACCAGCGCGCGAACTAACGTGAACATACATTCCGGGTGATTAAAGGTATCTTCGGCTACAGAAAGGTGCCACCTTGGCCAAGCCTAGAATACCAACAGGCTATATACCTTGGCGGGGCCAATAACCTGTTCGGAGTGAAACGGGAGCTGCCGCGCCTGATTGCTGCTTTTCTTGAGCATCATAAAACCGAAAAATGCACGATATTCAGGCCCGCCCTAACTCGTATGAGAATTCACCAAGCAGGTGCTGTCGAGAAGATGAGAGGCATGTTAGGCCGCAGCTCACCAACATCGGCCAACTAAATAGAGAAGAGCGATCGGCGTAGTATCGAACTATCCAAATACTACACAGAAACTTCAACTACCCGCATGAAGAGAAATGCGGCCACTATCCCAGATTTTTTTCAACCATATATCACCTCTATGAAGCCAGGAAGGAATGGCCTTCCTGACCCTGTCTCATGGAGGTTTCATGATCATTCAATGTCC
>UEXL01000100.1_pt1 | contig 40996 bp, 65 predicted proteins | sample 1796671 | NCBI WGS metagenome assembly UEXL01 (sample SAMEA4772471, study PRJEB27181) | metagenome | reverse complement strand
CAGGGATGAGTTAGATCTATTTCTACGTCTCGTGACATTATTAGCCAAGCAAAATCTAAATGCAAATCTATGTTTTTTTGTTCTGCAATAATTAATAGATCTGCCCATTCAGTTCTTACATCTCCTGTTATAAAGTCAGGCATAGTTACAATCATGGGCTTGTTGGATTCTAGTTCGTCTAGTTCAACACCATGTTTACCCATAAGTTTGTAGTAAGCATATTCTCTGTTTAGTATTTGAAATCCATCCCAGCCATGTTTAAGAACAAAACTTTCAATATAGTGTGTGTTTCCAGTTAGTTGCTCGACTTTCCAATACATGCTGTCTATCTTTTTCAACAATCATGCTGTTTAGTTCGTGTAGTATACTACGGGTCTGTTTACGCATTTTATATCCTATCTATTTTGTATTATCGGTTAACTAAATAGAATTACATTGTACAGGAACAACACATAAATGTCAATTAGTGTAGAGTTTCCCCATGGGGCAGTGAGAAACATAAAGTTTTGTTTTAAATGAAACCAAAAACTAGTTTATTTCAGTTAAATACAACGTTACATTATTGCACATCGAGGAGAGAATGCATGGGACAATTCAATAATAAAATTATGGCTGAGTTTAATCCGCCTCTTAGTAAATGGACACTAGGTAGAGATTTATCATATACTACATCAGAACTCACAGTAGATGAAATTGACGCACTAAAGGGTGTAGGTGTCAAAGTCAAAAGAGAAAACAACAAAACTGAAACTATTACAGTGCCATCAGGGTTTGTTACAGACCTAGCAAGTGTGCCTAGGATGATGTGGTGGTTAATTGCACCATTTGACGTTGCCAGAGCAGCCATTATACACGACCTACTATATAAAACTATAAGGCAGTATCGTTGGAATAAAGGCGATGCCCAGGATAGCGATCTAGTAAAGACTGCAAAAATTGCGTCAGACAAAGTTTTCTTAGAAGGAATGCGAGATGCTGATCCAAAGGTTCCTGGATACAAGATTTACTTGTCTGAAAGCAGTAGACTTATTTGGTAACGGTAGTATAAGCCAAACGAAAATATATATAAACCAAATATTATAATTAGGTAAAGTCTCTTACTAAATAAAGTGTGACAGAAATGTCACACTTGGCACAAACAAAAGAATTTAGGCAAAAAGAGGCACACAATGAAGTTACCTAAGGACGCAACGGCTCAATTAGAACGATTACTAGGCAGATTCATAAGGCATATTCCGAACAATGCTGAATATCATAACAGGCTTATCGAAGAACTAGAGATTATTCTCAAACTTCGTTTCGTCGATTACTTCCTCACAATTTGCGATGTACTGACGCTAACCGTGACATTACTCATATGACACGCGGTTCAGCAGGGTCTAGTCTCGTCTGTTACCTACTTGGTATTACAGACGTGGATCCCATAAGATGGCAAATACCGGTTGCACGTTTCCTAAATCCTTTGAGAGATGATTTACCAGATGTGGATATAGACTTTCCACATTGGCAACAGAACGCTGTAATGCAACGGATATTTGATAAATGGCCCGGCAAAAGTGCCAGGATCAGCAACTATGTTACCTACAAGGAGCGCGGTGCCCGCAGAGAAGCGGCACGTCGTCTTGGCGCATCTGGTAAACTTCCTCGCAATTTCAAGTACGAAGATTTAGACATAGACAAGGAAGAAGCAATGAGAATCGAACGAAAACTAATAGGCAAAAAGAAAGCAATATCAAAACACTGCGGAGGTATACTTGTATTCAATCACAAGATACCGAAAAGTTTAATCAACGCAGACAATCAAATACTACTGGATAAGAATGAAGTAGAGGACTTGGAACATTTCAAAATAGACATCCTCGCTAACAGAGGACTTAGTCAACTACTGGAAATAGACAGTGAAACACCACTGGAAGCATATCCTGAACAGGACTTTGAAACAAGTCAGATGCTTTGCAGAGGAGAAGTTATCGGTGTAACACAAGCAGAGTCGCCAGCAATGCGCAGACTGTTCCAAGCAATACAACCGCAGAGTAAATCAGACTGTGTATTTGCTACTGCACTTATTACGTCCTGTTGCTACTACAGGCAGACAGAAAGCAAGTTTTTTCCAAGACTGGACAGAACAAAGACTAGAGGATACTATTGTATATGAAGATGATGCTATTCGTAAAATAGCAAAACTTATTAACTGCGATATGTATGAAGCAGACATGTATCGTCGTGCGTTTGCAAAACGTGACGAACAAAAAGTTATGCAGTTCATGGAACGCATGGGCGAGAGTGAAAACAAAGAACAGATCATACAAGAATTATATGGGCTAGGCAGTTTTGGATTGTGCAGAGCGCATGCTGTAAACTTAGGCAGACTTATATGGGCACTTGCATATCAAAAAGCACACAACCCTAAAGAGTTTTGGCGTGCAGCACTTAAACATTGTCAGGGCAGTTACAAACGCTGGGTGCATAAAACAGAAGCAAAGAACGCTGGCTGGGATCTGCGTGAACTAGGATATCCAAACGGTATTACAGAAAGTCCTCAGCAACAATACAAACGTCATGGATATTGGACACAACCAGAGTTTATGCCTAATATGTTTGTACAAGAGACTTGGGGCGACAGAGTAAACTTTGCAGGACTAGTTGCTAATGGTCGTGTGTTCAGAGGTGAAGGTGGACGCTATGTTACGTTTGTAACACTGGGTGTTGCCAATGGCGAGTATGTGGATGTTACTATTAAAAAGCCTTTTGGATACCGAGACACAGATGTAGTTGCGGGCAGTGGTAAGATACGCATGAGCAATGGTAGTCGTTATATTGACTGTTGGGATGCAAAAGGTTACAGACTAGATCAGTACCTTAGTCACTAGTTTTAATCCAGCAAGCATGTTCTTTAGTTTACTGCTTTGCACACTTGCAGTAATCTTTCCTGCAGGCTCATCACCTGCATCAACTACACCAGCACTATCCTTGTTCTTAAGTTGATCATAGATACTGCTACTCTGTTTCTTAAACTGTTGATATTCTTCATCCTCGCCCAAGTCTCGGATGCGTAGACTTTCAATATCAAACTCCAAGTCAATCTTTTGACCAACGCCGCTACTACTTCTAGTTTTCATTAACTGTATCTGATAGCGTCCACGCTCGCGCATTGCACGACTTGTAAAGATACCAAACACGTTGTCTGCTGTGTTGATCTTACTAAGTCCACCACTGATGTGCGAATGATCAAACTCTATTTCATCAACTGCACCTCTGTTTAACTGCGATGCTGTTACAAACACACAGTCCAGTTCCTTAGCCAAGTTGCGTAGTTCCTCACTAACATACTTGTCTTTAACAAACAAATCACTTGGACTTACTTTAGCACTTACTGGCATAAGCAAATCCAAATAGTCAATAAGCAAGAAGTCTACATTCCAGTTGTTTTTAATCTGTAGTTCTTTCAAGTATGCACGAATATCATTAACGTTGCTCTGGGCTGGCATGTATTTGATTTGCAAGTTACCTGCTTTCTTGCCTGTCATCTTAACTTTCATCTCAACAGTATCCAAGTCTTTGAATACCTCTTTGGTGCTTACATTTGTAAGCATGCTATCAATACGCATAGCACTTAAACCTTCGCTAAGTTCCAGTGTCAAATACACACCATTTAGTCCTTGTGTTACCCAGTTAACTGCTAGGTTCTGCATAAACAAACTCTTGCCTGATCCTGATCCACCTGCAAAAATATTAAGTTCTCCCTTGTTCATGCCACCAAACAGTTTACGATCCATAGCGGGCCAGCCTGTGCTAATCTGTCCGTTATTGTCTTTAAGAGCCATAAGTCTTGCTCGAGGATCTTCAAAGTAGTCTGTACCCATGTCTTTTGTAAGACTAATTTGTACAGCATCTTTAATGATCTTTTCAACTGGTTCGTATTCGCCTTTCTCAAGCAGGTCTGCACTCTTGAGAATAGCACGTTCTAGTTCCTGCCGCTTGGTGAATCCTTCAAACTCTGCTAGGAACCAGTCGTTATGACTTTCGTTAATATCAGGCACTGGCTTTAGTTCAACACCTGTTACTGCTTGTACCTGTTGTGCAGTTGGCAATGCGCCATGTTCATCACTGTGTTCTTTAACAAACACTGCAGTGTCATGTAAACTCTATCAAAGTTATCTACGTTGTAGATGTTCTGTACACGCACAAAGTTCTGTGCATCATGTAACATCATTTCTAAAAATAGTTTTTGTAAGTCTGCTGTATATTCTTTACTCATTAACACTTCCCACAATTAAAAACACAGTAGTCCGGACGACTAGTATGTATTGTACTATAAAATTTATCAAAATGCCTAATTTGTTCGCTAAGTTTCGTTGTTTTTATATCATGTGTTTCTTTATTCTTCCACCAGATACTCTTGTAATAGAATTCATAGTTTTTACTGAAACAACATGGTGTATAGTATCCATCTGCTGATATGTAATGGTATGTATTATTTTTACACGCAGGATCTATATCAAAATCTTTTTGTACATCGTACAGTTGTTTGACAGCGTCTCGAGACCCTATATGATTAGTTGGCCTTAAAGGATCATTTTTTAACCAACGATCACTTGGTTCTACTAAAAATTTATCAATACCAAGATTCACACTAAGTTCTCTTGTGGTGTCTATATCTGTTTCATTGAAACTAAAAGGTATGTATTTCCACTTAGTGGTAGCAGGGCCAACCACACATTCTTCAATCGCAACTTGTATACTGTCCCAGTCTCCATTTATTCTATACTCTGTAAAATTTTCAGGTGTTCCATCAATGCTAAATTGCACAACATCACCTGTACGCAATACACTGTTTAAATTTTTCCACCACTGTCTGGTTTTATGACTGCCATTAGTTGTAATAGATATATGTTTGCACTTTGTAGTCAACATCCGTACTAATTCTATAAATTTGCGATGATATAGGATCACCCAGGTTACCACATATGTCAATTCTATCTACAGGTATATCTATAAAATTTTCAAATACGTTAATATCCAAGTCAAGTATGGAAATTTTTCTTTCCAAATTTATCTAGAAATATAGTTCTTTCACATCTCGGACAACCAAGTGTACATCTGCTTGTAGGCTCTACATGTAAACTAACCAAGACGTTTTCTCATTAGATTAATTTTAAACTCATTGTTTGTTTTGCATCGACAATACTTTTAAGTGTAAACAGTTTACCATAACGTACAACTGCATCATTAATATCTTTTACATCTGATTCCCATTCAGGAAAACTAACACTCCATCCATACTCCAGTGCGTCATCAATTAACTTTTGTCCGGCTGCATCTCTGTCTGGCACTAGTATAACTTCTCTAGCAAGTGTGTCAATAATTTCTGCTTGCGTTTCACTGGCATTGTTACTTAGTATTCCAACACCACCAATACACATTGCATCCAGTATACCTTCTGTTACAACGACAAACTTTGCGTCGGGCAACTGGTCATCCATGCCATACACATAGCCTGTATCATAACTGTTGTGATACTTGGGCTTGCTAAGAGCATCTGTTGCTCTTGCAGTGTAACCAATTAGTTTGTTTTCATATGTGCAAGGAATAATAAAACGCTTCCACATACCTGCAGGCTTTGTGTTACTGTATAAAAGTCTTGTGCTGTCTAATCCTCTTAGTGCTACATAGTCTTGTATGCCTTGTGGCGCACGATCAAGTGTAACAACATTGTCTGGCAGTGGCCTAGGCTTAAATTCTACAGTGAACTCTTTTTCAAGTTCCTGTTCTATTACAACTGTGTCTTTGATACGCAGTGCTTCAATGTTAAGCATGCTGCGGGTATTTTCATCCACGTTTAACCACGTCAGTAGTTTACGCATTTTGAAACTAATATGTCTACCTGGTTGCCAGCCTGTTTTAAAGTTGCAGTTAAAGCAGTGATAACTTATAGCATCTCCACTAGCAATAACACCGCCTCTGCTACGCTTGTCCATGCTCTCGCCATTGTGATGACAGCATACAGCATTAAACGAAATCCACCCATTAGTGGTACGCTTTTGCTTGCCTGGCAAGGCATCTATTACTGCTTGTTGTATACTATTCATAATAGTTATATTATACGCTCTTTTGCAAAATCATGCAACCTAATTGTAAAATATTCATGCCCTGCAGCGTTGGGATGTCCTCCACTTGCGATTAGGTCCAGTCTAGGATCATCTTGCATTGCTCTTTTGAGCATACTGTCCATGCTTGCCCCTCCTAAAAAATAATTAGGATATGTTGTGGATTTATGATTACCAAGTGCATTAAATTGTAATATCTGTACATTGTTTGCATTGCATATACTATTAACCATAAGCATAGCATTTTGTGTAAACATATCATGACTAGCGTTATTACTGTTTAACACCCATTCACGAGCACTTCTACTCCAATCATGCTCATCATTTGCAATACCATTGTGTACCCAGCGTTTACCATACCAACTCATTCTAGTACGTTCTGACCAGCCAACACATACCACTATTTTTTCATTGGGATTTCTTGAGTTGATAAAGTAGTCTGCTACTTGCTGTGCTATTGCAAAGTTGCTATTGGCAGGCTCTGCACGATTATCCCAGTCAGCGTTTAGCCGTTTTGCAAGTTGTCCTAGCCAAACACTGCTTTCTCTATAACGAGTGTTTACATGGTGCTGATCCCATGTATAACTTTCTGTGTTACTATGATATACACCTTCCAGTGCAGGATCTATTAGCTCACTGCCGTAGGTGAAACTACAACCAAATCCAACTAACTTCAAGGTCTATATAATACTTGACTCAATGTTCCACTAGTAGTTGTACGCTTAAAACGTACTGCACTGTATACACCTGTAAAGTTTACATAGGTATTGTCAGTTTGTGCAGTGTATGTTTCTGTTGCTATAGTTGTAAAATCAGCATTTTGAATACTATTACTTGGATTAATTGAGCCCTGTATCTCCAGGGTGCCTGTAAACGCACTGCTAAAATAAACTTGTGCAGTGTGTTGTGCTGTGTTGCGATTTACATATGGTTTAATACCGATAGTGCTGCCAGTGTCGCCACTAGCAAAATCTTCTGTTGTGCTTGCTAGGAATGTAGGATACACACCATCTGTTACTTCTAGGACACCATTTGCACCATAGTTGTCGTCTGCATATGCTGGTGCAGTGCGATCTTCACCGTCTGTTACTTTAAGTGCATAGTTGTAAAACTTGCTATCTAAGTTAAGTAAGTCACCTTGTGTAACGCTTGCTTCCATAATACCTTTAGCTTCGTCAATCACTGTAAGCGCACGTTCAAAATAAGCAACGTTGTTTTCTTTATCTAAAACAACAATACTTGCAGTCTTGCCCGACATGTTTACTCGCTTTTGATCACGGTTTTTAAATTCAATTCGTATATAGTTGTCGATACCTCTATATACTTTTACATTTGGTGTATAAAACATACTCATGAGGTTGCTTACTCCAGTATCAGTAATAACTGCGGTGTGTTTTTGTGCATATAAATATCCAGTAGTAACAGTCATACTGTATTTATCGAAAGTAGTTAATGCCACCTTTAGCAGAAGAAATATTTGAAAAATATCCGTTTTTGAGTCTAGTAACTTATGGTGGTGCAGAGTATGTAGGTATAGTGCAGAATCAAGATGATACTGTGTTAAGTATGTATGATTACAGCAAGATACCTGACGAGCTAAAAGCAAGTTTTTAGAACTAGGTGATGTTTGGTGGTGGGAAAGTAATAGAATGATTCCTATTAACTTATTTCTTAAAAAAGACTTTGCACAGTTTGCTAGTATATTAATTACATTTAATATTCGTGACACAGAAGTTGTTCGAGGCCCTAGTGTAAGTATTGCTGAACTAGCAAAAAGCGTAGCAAAAGACGCAATATTCAACTAGTGAAGAAAGTAAAATAATGGAATTCTTTTTAGTGCTTATGATTAAACACTTTATTGTTGATCTAGGCGCACAACAGTACTTAGGTCCTGGCAACAAGCAACAATGGTTAGGTGCTGGACACAACCATTATTTTCAACATGGATTATCAACAGCGTTTATTGCACTATGGTTTGCACCTGAGATTGCAGTAGTGATTGGCATACTTGATTATGTAATACACTGGCACATTGACTGGGGCAAACATCATTTAAATAGATTTCTTAAAATCGAGGCTAAGTCCAGCATGGTGGTGGACTAATGTATTAGACCAGTGCTTGCATGTGATTACTTACTATGCACTTGTTAAAATTGCTAGTGGCGTGTAGTTCCACCGTCAGCGTTTGGATAGTATAATCTTTAATATCTAAATCATCAGATATAGTTTCCGCTACATGCACAAGCATTTTCTGTATTTGTTCATCATCTAAAAATGTTTTATATAATACCATACTGTGCTTTAGTAACATAGTAGCCACATACATAAAGTCCTCGTCTGTGGTTAACTGTGTTTGAATGTGTGCTACTAATTGATTTTGTATTTCTTGCATGCGTTTTGTATCGTTACTCATTTGCTTCCTCTAATATATTCATGTGTACTGCTACTAGTTGTGCATAGGCTACACTGTGACTTTTTTTAAAAAAGTATTCATCACCTCCTGGACGTTGCCATACGCTCTGTGCTACTTCTGCCCAGGTCTTACCTACTAGATGTCTTTTGCCAGGACGTATAACTGCAAGAAACATTGCCATACGAGGTATACTGTTAATTGGTTCAGGCATCTTACACATTAGATCCCAGTGATTGCCAATATGTATTACACGCTCAAAAAATGTTTTATCCAAGAGCATAAGCCAGTTAGGATCTTGCATAAGTTCTACTAGATGTAGTTCATTGCGTACATGTTCGTACACGCTAACATTAAGCAAATCTAGTTTGAAGTATCCAAGTTCTTCTGCTCGTTTGTGTTCCAGTGTAGCAATGCCATCATGAGCAACAGGTATATCTGTAAAGTAAACACCCGTGTTGTGTTTATTACCATTTTCAAGTCTAGCACCTACACCCAGCACATGTTTTAACAACTGTGTGCGATCTGCAAAGTCAATGTCTACATCTGGCATATCGTACATTATAGTCCTGCCTCTTTAAGTATATGCTTTACCCATTCTGTGTCTGCAAAGTAGTCTACAAACTTACGCTTCCAGAAGTCAGGATCAATATATGGGAAGATCATTTCAATTTGCTCTGTGCTTAGTTTGTCCAGTGCTTGTTGTCCACTACCACAGTTAAACACAATCCATGCACTGATACGTCCTGTTGTAATATGCTGCACAAGAACATTACCGTTAACAAAGTTAAAGTAATGGTTGAATACTGATTCTTTTTCTTCTGCCCATGCTTCCATGGTCTTTATGCTACGCTCCAGTGCATCCTGTGTTGCTTCTTTGCGCAAGTGTTCCATTAAATATTCTTGATACACTGCATCTTTGCACCAGTAGTCCAGTTTCTTATTGCTCTTAATTACCCAGTCAATAAACTTTGCAGTATTAATAGCACGAATATTCACCATGTGTCTACCAAACTTTACAAATGCATTGTAGTATGCGCTAGAACTAAAGTCTGAGTATGTCTTAAACTTTGCACTACCTTGTGTAAGTTCATAGAAACGCAAGTAAGCAGTCATGCCTAGTTTTACACCTGCTTCATTCTCTTGTTGTGCTCTGCGTTTTGGCTCGCATAGATGTGCTGCAAGTGTACTTTCCTTGCGATATGCTTTGCCGCAGTACTGGCATATGTAGTCTTTGGTTTCCATACTATAATTAATTATAGCATCTTTATAACGCTTGTAAAGTCATTCATTTATATTTTTGTTTTATAAGTTGTCCCAGTAGTTTTATGTACTATCTGCAGTCAGATGTCCATTCAGTAAACTTAATTTTTCTTTGGTAGCCATTAAATTAATACTGGTGTTTGAGGAAAGATCCAGTGTCTTGGCATGTAAACTATTCAATTTACCATTTATTCGTTCCTGCGTCAACTGATCATCAAATTTAGTTTCATAGGGATTACAGAAACTATTCATCTGCCAGTAAGTAACATTAATTGCTCTACAAATTTTTCAGTAGTGTTTATTTGATCTATAAAATTTTCTATAATGTTTCTTCGTTAGTAGTGCTGTGAACCGCCGTTGGTAACTTTCATTCCAGGAATCTCATATCTAGTCAATCGGTCCAGGCAAATATTGCACAGTGTATATCGTGTCTTTCATAATACTTTTAACACTAGTTCTAACAATTCTGTAATTACTGCCGCCACCTAGGCTATCATTAATTAAATCCATTACCAATAATTTGATAGGGCCAGCACAGTGTAGGGCTATCAAGATAAACATCACCTTCACTAAAACTATCACCGTTAACATAAATTTGTTTATGCATCGCCGTACAACTTTGCTATTGCTTTAAGGTCCTTGTCTGTGTACATAGTTGCAAGCATATCCAGTTCATCACTTTTTGCATGTGGATGTAAGCGTTCTACTTCTTTGCGACGCTTGCTACTGTTGTTCTTATCTTTCTTCTTGTGACCAACCCACTGATGAAACTGTGTTCCCATGCCAGGACTTACTGTGCATAGTAGTTGCCACACAAGTTTAGGATGCTTTGCTAGTTCAAAGTAAGTACAGTTTACACGCTGATTGCCAGCCATCAAGTAGTATGCTTGTAATTCACTGCTACCTTTTACTAAACTTACATAACGATTCAGTAGAAAAGGTGCTAGTTGCTTTTGATGCTCAGGTGTAAGCCCATCATAGAACGCATAGTCTTTGCGATCAATTGCAGCAAGCACTGTGTTTAAGGGCAACTTGTCAGTCAAATCTAACTCCGTGTGTATCTATTACATCACTAAATGATAACACAAACATGCGGGCATCGTCAAGTGTTTCAAACTCTAGCACTATTGTATCGTCCACGCTTTCTATTCTATGATCTGTATCTGTGCGATGCTCTAAATAACGTTTTACACGATCTGTTAAATTATGGGCTAGGGTTCCGTGCTTTACTGCAGTGTGAAAGTCTAACAAATGGCTAAACTCAAAGCATCTATAATCTGTGCGTGTTATCCTGCCTGGAGTAATCAAACCAGGACGCCATGGAATATTACCACGCTCTGTCAATGCTAACAATCTCGTTTTGTTTGTTAATCTCTTTGGCACAGTATACGCAACGAGGATTTTCAACACCTATTTCAATTGGAATAGCTAGGATTTGTCCCTGTTTAAGTTTAGGAAAGAACCATTTAACATCGCTATAAATGTCTATAATGTTTACTGGTAAGTAGTCGTGCCTAAAATCACCAAGTGGATTAAACACAAATGCATCAAATCCACGATCGTTTAGACTGCTGAAGTTAAGCATTTCTAGATCACCAACATCTCTGTCACCAATAAGTATTTTCCAATCCACTGGCATGCGAATCATCTTACCGCCTACATCTAATACTACTGCAGGACTATTAAAACTTTCTAAGAAGATTAGCGGAATAAAAAGTAATCTGGATCTGCAGGATTACTATTATCCAGTATTGCAAAACGAAGATCATCTACTTCATCTGGTATGTCGTTCATTTCATATGCTGTATTTTCTAATGTTAGTATTCGCATTAGTATACCTCTACAATTTTATCGGCAATGCCGTATTTCTTTGCTTCCTCTGCACTTAGCCAAACATCCTCTGCAGGAAGTAGTACTTCACGAATCTTCTTTTCAGTTAAGCCTGTGCATTTCTTATAGTGTTCTAACATACGCTCACTGCTAAGTTCAAACTCGCGCATTGTAGCAAACAGTTCATGTTCTTTACCACGTGATCCCCAACTGTATTGATGGCTAAGGATGCTTGTGTTAGGTGTAATTACACGGCGACCTTTTGTGCCTGCCATAAACGTTAGGATACCACAACTTGCAATAAGCCCTAGTCCAACAGTTTTAATTGGAATCTTACTGCCTTTCATAGTATCAATAAGTGCAAATGCTGCATGCACACTGCCGCCCGGGCTGTTAATAATAAGTGTAAGTTCTTTAGGACGTTGACTTGCTGGCAACATATTCTGTTCAATAATCCAAGTAACAAAAGGCGCAGTGCTTTTGTTATTAAATGCTCATAAAAATAAGCAACTCCACTGTTATACATAGTTTCGCCTAGTTTTGGCTTTTCCATCTTTTCACTCATGTTAATTCCAATCCGCTTTCTCTACTGTAAATGGATAATTTGCCTCTTTGTAAAAGGCTTTTCTTTTTGTTAAATGTCTTTTAGCATATTTTGCTGTACTGGTTATGTCCCAGATTTGAACAAAGTCTTTGTCTTTAGCTTTACGAATACCGCGGCCAATGCTTTGAATAACGCGAACAAAACTTTTACCGGGCTCAACAAGCACAAGATTAAAGATACGAGGAATATTGATACCCACCGCTGCAACTCCATAAGTGGCGATGATGACCTTGCCTGTAGCAGTTGATACCTCGTCATATTCTGTTTTTCTGTCTGCACCTTTTGTACTTCCTGATACAAATACACTGTCTGGAATACGCTCCGCTAGTGCATTGCCTGCTGCAATACGATCCACTAGAATAAGCGTATTACCAGTGTCCTTAATACTATCGCATAGTCCGGATATATAGTCCAGTCTATCCTTGTCCTCTAACAAGTATTTAAGCTCACTTTGATAATTTGTATGCACAACTGTATCAATCATTTGTACAACATTCACGTGACACTGTGCAAGTACACCTTTGTCCTGTAGTTCTTTTGCACTGATCTGATTAGTTACAGGACCAATGCTACACACAATACCCACGCTCTCAAACTTCTCTTTGGGCACTGTGCCAGTTAGTCCCCAACGTATGGGTATATGGCTCATTACGCCCGTTAGCAGGGCAGTGAGAGCGTCTGCTTTAGCCATATGCACCTCATCCACCATAATGCACACCACATCCTCTAAGAACTCACCAATAGTTACTTCTGCTACTGCGTTCTTTGTGTTCTTTAGCATTATATTTAGACTTTGCCAAGTGCAGATAGTGTGTGTTTTACCAAACTCTTTACGCTCACCATAGTACACACCAACGTCCAGACCCATGTTAACATAGTCTTCTTCTGTTTGTGTTACTAGACTTTTGTTTGGAACAATAACAATACTACGTCCATAGTTTTCAACACTCTTGCTAAGTGCTGCAGTCATCAGTGTTTTACCTGCACCAGTTGCAACTTCTTGTAGGCTTTGTGGATTTGCTAGAAACTCGTTAATAGTTTCAACTTGGTAGTCACGCAATATAATAGGCTCTCCTTCAGCAGGATGCCCCTTTGGCCATGCTACATGACTAAAACTTTCTTCTGTTACAGGCTCTAATACAAACTCAGACTGATATTCACGTATGTCATTCAGAGTAACATCATAGCCTTGTTGTACCAGTACCGGAAGAATGTCCGGGAGGAGGTTTATATATGTACTCCCTCCAAGTTGAAAAAATGCTTTTTTGCCGTCCCAGCGTCCTAGTTTAACAGCGGGCAAGTAACGTGCATAAGGAATCTCATACTTGAACATGTTGGATAACTTCTTACGAGTATCCAAGTCCAATCCTTCGATTTTACAGTTCACTTCATCTTTAACGTGTATTATTGCAGGCTTCATATATCTTTTCCGCTATTTGTTTATGACCTTGTTCCAGTGGATGTCCGCCAGGTCCATGCGGTGTACCATATGCCCATTCAACAAATCCATGCATTGGGCCAGCCAACAAATTTTGTTGTATCAACTAGTTTTATATATTCTTCATCGGGGTTGTAACGTTCTTGATTGTCAAACACATTACACATTATATACTCTATGCTGTGATTTTGCAAGAAACTTTGTAGTAGGATAACTTGTCTTAGCCAGCGACGATATTCGTGTACATCATTATTGTACCTAGTAATATATTTAATTAGTTCGTGTCTGTATTTAAGTTTAGGATCTTCATCAAATACACGATTACTACATCCGGGCCATGTATCGTATACCCCCATTCGTCTGCAAACTCTGTGCGAGCGCAACTTGTCCAAGCAACTATTACTAGTTCTGGCTTGTGCTTTGCAACTGCTTGCATAGTTTTCTTAACCATAAACTCATTGCCAACTCCAGGTGTACCATCATTAATTAAATGGTAACCAAGACGTTTAGCAAGCAACACAGGCCAGGCTTGCGTTGCCGGATCTGGCAATTCTTGTCCGTATGTAAAACTATCACCAACTGTGTAAAGCATAATATCCATTATAACATAAAGTGAACGGGTAGTCTATTTCTAAACTACCCGTTCTGAACCGCGATTGGAGGAGAGAGGAGAGAGGAGCCGCGGTTCAATTCGTCAAATTTTTAACAACCGTTTTTACAGTCGTTTCATACAAGTGCTTTCTGCAAGCGCACGCCAGTTATTAGGACTAATTTTCATTAGGTCTGCAACTTTAAGTGCCATACGCAAACTAACTTCACGGAACTTGTTGCAATTCTCAGCCATAAAGTCAACTATCTCGGCTTCTTGTTTCATATCCATGCTGTAGTCCTTGAACAAATCACCAACTGCCGCAATCTGTTTTACACGCAGGATCTTATCACGCATAGTGTCCAGTGTTAAATCCAAATAGTGACAGCGTGATTGTAATGCTTCTAAGTGATCTTGTAGTCGCTTGCTCTTAACATTCTCAAACTTAATGTTAGTAATAAAGCAAGCACTGCCTTTAAATTCAAACTTGTCTGGGATACCTTCATTACGCAGTTTGTTAGACTCTGCGTTCCAGTATATCATACGTTTCTTGCCACTATCCAGTGCAGCCTTAAGAATATTCAGTGCGAGATCATCCATCAATACACTGTCACAGTCATCAAACACAAGCACGTTGCCTTTGTCACTGTACTCATATAGTTTAGCGTAAAGTCCTAGTGCAGTCATTGCACCTTTAACAACTTCGTATTTACGTTTCTGATTAGTCATATCTCCGAAAAGCGAACTCTTACTAAGTTCTTCTTCAACACCATAACTTTTACCAACACCAGGAGGTCCAGTAACAATTAGCGCACGGATGTCACTTGCTACAAGCGACTTAGTCATCTGATCAAGTATCTCAAAACGCTGGCTTATCTCGCCCATGCGTTCCTTGTCTTGTGCTTCTGTAAATTTAGAAGAGGCTGCAACTTCGACCTTAACATTTTCTTGTTTATTGAAAACATCTTGTCCGACAAAATCAAGTTGATCCTGAGTTGTTTTAATGCGAACTTTTGAAAATTCTGCACCAAACACACTTGACCCATCAACTGTGATGTATCCGCCGTTTGCGCCAAACTGAAAATTCTTAATAACAGGGAAAACAGTATTCTCTACTGTGCGGTTCCTGTACTCTCCGCTTTTTACTAGAACGTATGACATGTCTCTCTCCAAATCATTAATTAACTTACTCACTTATAATAACATCTTATAGAACTGTGTCAACCTTTTGTATACCTAATTCACGATAACAGTATTGCACACAACGAGCCTGCGCACGACAATCTTCCAGTGCATTGTGTGCGGCAAAAGCAAGTTCTTTACGAGGATCTTTTGGCATAAGTTGAAACAATGTTCTCGAATCTCTTATATTCCAGAAGTTCCAGGGTTTATTATGTCCCTTGCTTAGTAGTAAATCATCTAATATTGTAATATCAAACCCATATCCCTGAGCCCATACTACATCTACACCCACTAGCCACTTCTGCAAGTCCCTAATAAAGTCATCAATGTCCACGCGGTTATCATCACCCAGTGCTTCTTCCCAGATCTCTGGGTCCTGTTTACCCCACCACTCTATTGTGCTTTCATCAATTGTGCGTCCAAGTTCTGTTTGTTGATCTACATTTAATCTATGATACATGTCAGCATAGGGCTCACTATTAGTAAGTGGATCAAACTTAATTGCACCTACTGTTAGTATTATTGTGTCTGATGTGGTACCCAGTGTTTCCAAGTCTATCATACCATGTATGGCCATTATGTATTCCTTAAACTACGCAGTGCGCCTTCAACTCTTGTAGGATAATTGCCTAGAAAAGTACCTGCTTCTAGGTCACCTTTGTTAATATATTCCTTGTGAAAATGCGCAATGTCGTCCCAGCGTTCCAGCATTGTTTTGCCCATGTTATCAAAAACGCATCACTAAAGATGGGATCGTCTTGTTTGTAGTAAGCATAACTAGCCATCAAATAGTAGGGCACCATCATGTTTAGGTTTTCCATAAACAACAAGGCTGCATGTTGATCCCAGTTCTTTTCTGTCTAGGTAGTGCCATTAGTATCTCCTCAAAAACAACTTACTATTAAACATAGCACGTCTCAGAGATATGTCAACCTATTTCCCCACAGATCTAACAAATCCATTCTAAGTTCGTCAATCATTTGGTCACCAAATTGATCAAAGAAGTAATCTCTGTTATAGTTAATTAATCCTTGCAGATCTTCAAAAATTTTCTGCATCTCTACTGCACTCATACGCTCTTTTGTAAAGTGCCAGTTGCTATCAACCATGTCCTTCATGCGAACAACATTGTCAAGATCATCATATGCTTCATCAAAAATATAGTTGTATGTTTGGAATCCATAATGACGAATGTTCTCTAGTGCATACTGATGCGCACATAAAAACGGGTGCCCTGCTACAATAGCATTAAATGTTTTTTCAGTTATGATACCAAATTCTTCTGTGTATTGGCTTTCACTAACAATTGTAAACAGTGCAGTGTTATAGTTCTTGCGCATTGCTAATAGGTTAGCAAGATTATCATAGGTGTTGTCATATTCTTCTACACTTAAATTAGGATATGCAAGTTCTATACCCTTTGTTTGTAAACTTACATTACCAATTTCTAGCATACTGTCTAATGCTGCACGATGTGGCTTGTAAATGCGCTGTGGACAAACAAAGTTATATTCAAAGTCTCTGTGTTCTCTGCTGAATGCTTCTCGCAGTACATCTTCTGCGTTTTTATAACTGCACCAAGTTTCATATTGATGACTGCTAAATTCAATTAAATGAAAACTGTCCTTGGGCCAATCTTTTTTAATACCCAAAGGCCATATTAATACAATAATCTTTTCCATGGGAAAGTTATTTTTGTGAAATGTTGATGTAGTTTAGTAAGTTCGCCTGGAACACGGTGATCCTCATAACGAGTTAACATGTCCTGCAGATTAATTACCAAGCGATACTGCGGATCCGCAAAGTTACAAAACTCTGTGCTACTAGGAACATTTACATCCCAGCCAAAGTCCGTAATAGGATACGCCAGAGCAGCATCTAATACTTCTGCTCTGGGGAAAACTTCTCTAACAATATTAGTCCAATGTTTCACTAAAACGTTCTTCCACACCTTTAATATGTTTACATTTACGATATGCTGGACAGTTACAATCAAACCCATAGTTGGTCATTTCAACTGTATACACATCACCTTTGCTGCCAGTAACAGGCCATTGGACACCCACAAATGGATGTCCTTGGGTGTCAATTGTATCGCTTGCGTGGCTAAACATTATGCAAATGTTTCTGTTGATTCAGCAACCTTGCCAAGGATCATTGACTTGTCCAAACGTGTGCGTGTTGAACCATATGGTGTGTTACCGTAGTTCTGTACTTCAATAGTCTTGCGGTTGACTTTAGTTACAATACCAACCTTTTGCAATCCACCATACTCCCAAGCAATCTTGTCGCCTTTGATAATACCAGCGCCTTTAGTTTTGCCAAGGAATGTTACATGTGAATTGTACTGTGCAGCCAATATATGCATATCTGATGTATCAGTAATTGCTCTCATTGCATTCAATGCTGCTTCAAGTTCTTTTGAATAGTTCATTTGCTTCTCTCCAAACATTTAACTTACTATTAACAATAACACATATATAGGATGTGTCAACCTTTATTTGCTACCAGTGCCACTGAACTTTAGTGGTTCTGATTTGTAAGGCTGATCACATGTTACATTTTTAAGTGTTACAGTATAGCCTTCTTTAAACATGCTCTGAAAACTTTTAAGACCACGCCCGTGAATTAAACCTTTATAGTTTGCTAAAAACTGTTCACACTTGGCTTGTGAGTCAAAATGTTTACTGTACACATTGATAATCTCATCCTGTGCGCCACCATCTGGAGTCGCAATTGCAAGATTAAATAACAACATCCATTTCATTTTTGCCTCCCTATATCCTGCTTGCCCAGTATTCTTCCCAGGCTTCACTACAACAATCTTCGATTTCTGCCACACTCCAATGCGGCACAAGATTCTTTTCTTTGACAGCCTCTGCCATTACATCAGTTAGATGTTCACAATTTCCAATTGCTTGTTCAATAACATCGAACATCCGTTCTTCACTGTCAAAAACATAACTTGACATTCCCATTTCCATCTCCTTAAAAACAACTTACTATTAAACATAGCATGAATACAGAATATGTCAACTGTTTTCGGGCAATTCTCCTGTAATAGTGTACATTTTTTTCATAATTATTTGTACATCTGCGGCTGATTTAAAACGTGTTACAGTATCGCCAGGATTTGTTATACCAGGCATTTCAACCATTTTGCCTTTGTGAATACAGCAAGTTCAAACTTGTCAGTGTGGTTAACTTCGTCTACAATGCTTAGTTTGTAATCTGGACCAAAGTTAACAATCTTTTGTTTTGGCAGTGTCATCTAACCGCTCCTCAAAAGTAAGTTTAATAAGATCAAGTTCGCCATCTACGGTACGAGTTTTAACATAGCCGCCATCAACCAAGGTTTCCAAAGTGATTACAATACCTTTACCAATACCGTAACGGCTACCAATCCAAAATCCAAATACAGTGCCTATGATGTAGGCAAGACCATACCAATATACTGGTTCCATTTTTTCTCTCCATACATTTCTACAACACGAGCGTTGTAGTCTGTTTCATTGTTTGCTAAGTTTGCTAGATGCAGACGCCAAATACGCTTTGCATCTGCATCCTTGCAGTTTAGAAGTACACTAGCAATTCGTTCTGCACGTTTTTGCTGTCTATATTCACTAAAAGGTCCCATTATAATTCCTCCACAATACCTAAAACTTCCGCAGCACCTAGTGCATATGCTGTATACATAACAAATATACCTGCAAGGTCATCCATTACATAACCTGCACTCCAGAGTAAATAACAGCCTACCAAACGCAATGCACTTTTTACAAGACTAATGTAAAAGTGCTTCTTGCTGGGATCAACTGGTTCCATCTTTATTCTCCATCATTTTAAGTACCCAATGCAGTTCTTCAGCGCATCTATTGTACCATTGTGCATCATGCGGATCATGACACTTGTTTGATTCGTCTAGCAATTGAGACATACGAACTTTGATATATGCCGCAGGATCTTTTGCTACGCCGCGCCTCATGTTATTAAAAACGCTAGTAGTCCTAGCCCAAGTATCCAGGGCCAAAGTTTCCAGCCCAATCTAATGCTGGCAACAATTACTGTAACAACAAGGGCAATTGTAAAACCAAATGCAAGTAAATGAATAAAGATATCTAATTTATCATAAAGCAGTTCAAATGTGCCAATCTGTCATTTTAATTTCCATTAACGTGTGCCTCCAATTGGGCAAATAGTTTTTACAATCTTAAAAGGATTGTTGCTACGAAAGATGTTGCACTGAAACCCTGTTTTGCGAGCCATGTTAATAGCCTGCTCCAAGGTTTTATATGCACCACAGGTATAACGCTGATTAATCAAATAAACTTCATACAACATTATGCTAACTCCTTGGATAACAGTCTATGAAATGACTGTGCAAGTGGAGTAAATCCAACATTACAAACTACACTACAGTTGCCATCTGCATCTGCAATAATGTCTCCAACGCTGATGCTAGTCATCTTTTCAAGGCGTGTAATACGATCCTCAGGACCAATGTTTCCAACTTCAAACACATGCTCCAGATCATCAGCAACAACTTCTGCTACCTTTGTGTAACAATCATGCATTATACCAAGACGCACATCGCCGTCCAGCATTGCTTCCATGCGAGCTTTGCTCTTTACATGACAATTGTGACCTTCTTTGTTGATAAGATCACTAAGGTCTTTGTCAATAACAATCTGGAAAACTGAAAAAATCTGGGGCATATCTCTCTCCTCAAAAACAACTTACTATTAAACATAGCACAGATACAGATTATGTCAACCTATTTTGCCCATTTATCTAAAAGAAAACTAAGAATGAATGGTGTTATACAGATTGCTAAAATCCATACAAGCATAAAGTTTCCTCCTGGACCCATCATTCGTCACTATCTGCTTTGGCAGCCTTTTCTGCTTGCTCTTTGGTTGGACGACCAGGCCCGCGCTTCCAGATGTTTGTTACCAAGCCTTCTGTGCGCTCGTTAACAGGACAAGTAGTTACTTTGCCGCCTTTAGCGAAATATTCTGCCATTGCTGCATCATATGCTGCTTGCTCTTTTTTATCCATAACCATCATTTTAGACTCCTATTTTAAGTAAAGTGGACCTGTCCACTGGATTTTGTAGCCACCATCTAAGATGTTGCCTCGTGCAGCATTGCGAGCTGGAGCGTTCCAACCTGCTGCTTTAAGAATATCGCCTTTGCGAAACTTGTTATCTTTATCAGTGTTAACAACAAATCCCCAAACGCTTCCGCCTTCAGTAAAGATTTTAATATACTTTTTGCCTTCTTTAAAGTCAATGCGTGACTTAAAACGATCAAACATGTCTTTTTGCACTTTGCTACAAGTGTCTGCACGATTTGCAGCACAAAGTCCCTGCCAGTTAGCATAATCTTTAACAATGTCTTGGATCAATTTTTTAATTTCGTGTTGCATTAGTCTCTCCTCATTTCCAACTTACTCTTTAATATAACACAGTTTAAAGAACTGTCAACCTTTTTTTACCAAAATCTGTGTCATATGGATCAGGCTTTCCGTGAAATACTACTATGCTGCATCTATCTGGTAGCACAGTGTCATACTCTGGATAGTAGTAATCATCTGGATGCTTTATATTAGGGCCGCCCGCTTTTGCTCCGCCATGCAGTATTTCCCACTTGTAGCTCATAGCCCAGTTGTGGGCCACCATGCTTTATCTGTGCGTTCTTTGAGATAAGCAGTAACATAGTCCTGATCACCTCTGTATTGGCGCATAATTTTATTTGGATTACCTATGAAATCATAGTATAGTTTGTGATGTTCTTCGCTGTCAAAGCGCATAATGCTGCTATTGCTTACGGGGTAATCTGGTATAAACTGCCTGTTAAAGTCCTGACAAATACAAAACTTGCCTGCTTCCCAATCCCAAAACTTGTCTATATTGTTTACAATAATAGTATCGAGATCCATGTAAAACACAGGACCAGTCCATTCCTGTGGACTAAACATGAACACTTTGTACCACCATAACTGTCGTGGTCCTTGCAAGTTCCAGTCTGGTAACTTAATAATTCTTACACCTGGCAGGCCCACATTGTCCTGGTCTGTAAAAACAGTGAGTCTAAAGTCAGTGCAGTATGCATGTAAGTTGGTGTATATTTGTTTTATATGCAGTGCAGGATCAAACTTATCACCTGCAAGTACAACTGCTACTTCTTTCATTTTTTATATTGTTTCTGCCATTCTATCCAGGATAAGCAAATCTTCTCGTGCCCTCGCTTGTGGGATCCTGTGTTTTGTTGTTAGTTTATGTAATTCAAGTCTACGTCTTATTCTTTCCTGTAATGTAAGATCTGGATTGTTTGCACTTTTCCATGTGTAACTACTTCCCGGTCGTATATTACTGTCACTGCCAGGTTCGTATATTTGATATCTGTCCATCATATGTTGTCTTGTTAGTGGAGTTCCATCTATATAGTGCAATGTAGTTCCCCAGCGTATCATTTCTAGTACACCTGTACGGGCATATGGTGCATAGTGTGCTATTCCTCGAATGTTGTCATTATGATCTTCTAATGTTTCAGTAGGATATCCCACAATCATTAACCATATGTTATTAATTCCCCAGCGGGCACATTGTTTAATATGATAATCAATATCAGCATTGCTAAATTTTTTAAGCATTTCCTCTCTTACACGCTCACTAAAACTTTCGATACCTATAGTAATTTGTTTACATCCTGCATAATGCATTGCTTCATAATGATGAGGAAGCATTTGTCTTCTAGGGCGTGTAATAGCCTGCCCTACATATTCTATATTTTTTAAATCACTATTTTTTGCTTTTGCTTCTGCAAGTAAACAATTAAATTCATAAAAGTTGCTAACACTACCATTGATTAAACTGTCAGTAAATTCAAATCGTTCAACACCGAGATCATAATAATGTTTTACCATTTCATCTACAATTAATTGTGCGTTTCTATATCTAAACATTGGCCAAGTGTTTGCAATATCACAATATGTGCATTTACGAACACACCCTCTACTACCAGTAATAAAAATAGCATTGGCGGTATAGTCGTTAAATTTTATACCTTTATAGTTTGGAAGAGGATAGCTATCAAGATCTACATTCTGTGTGCTAACATTTTGATTGTCACCATTGAGTATCTGCGCAAAGGATGTTTCACCGTCTCCATAGACAACATGATTGACATAATTATTGTTAAGTAAAAAGTTTCCAAGTTTGGCCTTGCCTCCTAAATACCCATCTATATTGTTATCCATGGCACTGCCACCAATAATTATTTGATATGGATTTCCATCAACAGATGTATTTAATAAGTGCATTGCAATACGCATACTCCAATAACTGAATACACTTACACAAATAAAATCATAATTTGAGAAAATTCCTTTAGGCCATAATAGATCTATTTTTTCTAATACATCTGGTGCACAATTATCTATTACTCCTGTTAACCAGTTATCTAACTCCAACCATTGATCTTCTGTCATATTATTATGCAGTGTTACCGTAAAGTCGTGAAAGTCATAATCAACATTGTTATCTGCACACACACCTGCTAGTACACCAAATGCAGCAGGAGGTACCATTAAGTCAGTCTTGGGTAAGTTAATTAATAATGCACGTTTCATAACTTGTCCTCAACACGTTTAACAATATCCCAATGGAAACTATCAATACCTAGATAAGCATCATAATTTCCTGTACTTCCCAAATGTTCTTTTTTATTTTGCATTATTTGTTCAAAGTATTTGTCAGCCCAATTTATATCTGCAATAAAGTCTAGTTTGTGATCCCATTGGTTTATTTTTGCTACCCCATAGTTAACAAGATGATGCCCAAATCTTATTAATGGACATATTTTCCAGGGTTCAAAGAATATTTCTACTTTGTCTTGATCAACAACACGAAAATATGAAATATTATTAAATGTTTTAGACTTAATGATTTTGCCATTAACTTCAATACGCATCATCGTAATACTAGGATGTTCAACGCTTACTGTAATGTATTTAATCATATCTCTCTATATCTTCTTCGGTAAGCAGTTCACTTGGACCTTTCCACACTTCAACAATGTGTGCTGGCTCGTCACTATCATTTACGCCTTGATGCCATACGCCACGTGGAATGTCCACAGGATTGGGCGGAGTTAGCGTTTGTCGTCTTGCACCGTCTAGAGGATCACTGTTGCTAGTGCTTGTTAAAACATATGCTGTACCGCTTACCAAGTTCCAAGTTTCACTGCGGTGCTTGTGACGCTGCATACTTAAGGTGCTATGCGGAGCAATAACAAGTTCTTTAACTTGAAAGCCATCACCTTTGTACAAGTTTCGGTAGTGTCCCCACTCACGTTCTGTTTTTGGTGCTTGCCATTCTTTAAGAATCCAACTACTACTGTTGCGTTTATCTTCACCACCTACGCCAAACACAAACTCAATGTTTGGCGTGTGTCTAAAGTCGTGCTGCTCTGGAGTATTACCTGTGCCTCTGTCACCACCGTTTGCAAATACAATATGTTCTGCACCTAGCGTATATGCTTTGTGTATTGCGCCACTAGCACTGCCATCACTGTCATCAAAGTTTGAAATACACGATCAACCATGCGTAGATTTTAACTATGCTTGCACGTTCTTTTACTGGCATAAAACTGCGTCCTTTTTATTTGCAAGCCAGGCGTCACTGTTTAATCCAACCCAAAGTTCATCACCTAGTTGTTTTGCTGCTTCAAAGTAGGCAATGTGTCCACTGTGCAGTGGATCGAAACCACCTGTTACTAAAACTACTGTTGTCATTGAATCACCTGATAAATAATATACGCACTTTATTATTCTATTTATTATACAGGAAAATCGATCTATGAACAATATATATGTTGGCTGGGATAGCCGTGAAGATATTGCATATCAAGTATGCGAACATTCAATACTAAGACGCACATACAAAGAGTTTGTAAATGTTATTCCTCTTAAACAAAATGAACTGCGTGAGCAAAAGTTTATTGGCGTGAAGTAGACAAACTTGCTAGTACTGAATTTACATTTACACGCTTTCTTATTCCACACCTAAACAACTACAAAGGACTAGCAGTGTTCTGTGATAGTGATATGGTGTTTTTAACTGATGCGCATCATTTGTTTAACAATGGATTTAAGGATGAGAGCAAAGCAGTTTGGGTAGTAAAGCATGACTACAATCCACCAGAAGGATTAAAGATGGATGGACAAATGCAGTTGCAATATCCTCGCAAGAACTGGTCAAGTTTTATGATCTTTAATTGTGCGCATCCTAGTTGTAAGAACCTGGACTTGGAAACTGTAAACACACAAACAGGTGCATACTTGCATAGATTTGAGTGGTGTGATGACAGTGAGATTGGTGAAATAGGACCTGAATGGAACTGGCTAGTAGGACATTACAAAGAGCCTGTAGATGGTACACCTAAAGTGTTACACTATACTGAAGGTGGTCCATGGTTTGAAAACATGCGTGATTGCGAGTATGATCATGTATGGAAAAAGGAAGTTATTAACTTATATAGCTCATGAAAAATATTAATAAGTCATAGAGGTAACCTGACAGGCAAACAGCCTGAACTAGAAAATACACCTGGTTACATTGATGCTGCACTAGCTGCAGGATTTAAATGCGAAGTAGATGTCTACAGTTATGATGAAAACTATACCTAGGACATGATGATGCACAAACGGAAACAAGTGTGCGTTATCTACAGCAGGATGGTATCATTGCACATGCAAAAAACTTGGATGCACTAGCAGCAATGTTGCAAGCAAATATTCATTGTTTTTATCATCACATGACAACTATACACTTACTAGCCGCAACTGGATATGGGCATTCCCTGGTAAACCTGGAACACAGGTACATCCTTGTATTGCAGTGTTGCCAGAAAACTATGCTACAGATGTAACTGATTTTGATGGAATATGCAGTGACTTTATTGCAAACTTAGTATGATTAAACTTGTAGTATTTGATTTAGACGGTGTGCTTATTGACAGCAAGCAGACACACTATGAGGCACTAAATCGTGCGCTGGGTAGTGAGTATACAATTACAATCGAAGAACATTTAAGCACTTATGACGGGTTGCCGACCAGGTCCAAATTAAACATGTTGTCCGAGCGTAAGGGATTGCCAACAGATCGTCATGCAGAAATCGCAAGGGCAAAGCAAAAGCACACCGTCGAAATACTAAAAGAAACTGTACAACCTCGCCAGGACTTTGTTGACATGTGCAGAGAAATAAAAGACAGAGGTTATACGCTTGCATGTGCAAGCAATGCAGTACGAGACACTGTTAAAATGAGTCTACTACAGTTAGGTATAATAGAATACTTTGACTTCTGGTACAGCAATGAAGATGTGCATAGGCCCAAACCACACTTTGAAATGTATTTCGAGTGCATGCTCAAAGCCAATGCAAAGCCCAATGAAACACTAATTATAGAGGACAGTCACATAGGCAGACAAGCAGTGCTTGATGCAGGCGCACATCTCTTGGCTGTAGCAGACACTCATGACGTTAGTCTTGCTATAGTATTGGATGCTATTGAACAACACAATGAACAACCAAAACAGCATATACCATGGCGGAGTAAATCAATGAACGTACTAATACCAATGGCAGGCGCAGGAACTCGCTTTGCTGAACAAGGCTACACATTTCCTAAACCCTGATTGAAGTGGGCAATAAACCAATGATACAAGTTGTTGTAGATAACTTAAATATACAAGCGAACTATATTTTTATTGTACAAAAAGAACACTATGAAAAGTACAATTTGGAAACAGTGTTAAACATGGTAGCACCAGGTTGTACTATTGTACAAACTGAAGGCATTACAGAAGGTGCTGCATGCACTACACTACTAGCAAAGGAGTACATCAACAATGAAGAACCGCTCATCATTGCAAATAGTGATCAATTCGTCGAATGGAACTCCAATGAAGTTCTCTATGCCTTTACCACCGAAGGAGTGGACGGCGGCATTCTCTGCTTTAATAGCACTCATCCAAAGTGGAGTTATGCTAAGTTGGATGAAAATGGATTCGTCAGCGAGGTGGCTGAAAAACAACCCATCTCGACTAACGCCACTGTTGGTATCTATTATTGGTCACGCGGTAGTCTATATGTTAATAGTGCTGAACGTATGATCAAACGCAACATTAGAACTAATAATGAGTTCTATGTTTGTCCAGCATACAATGAACTAATAGAAGATGGTGGCAAAGTTCGTGTCAAAAATATTGCAGAAGATGGTATGTGGGGATAGGTACACCAGAAGATTTAAAACATTTTTTAGCAAACTACAAGGGCAAATATTAAATTGATACGCAGCAGGATGCATGATGGTATCGCTACATTTAACAATGTGCAAATACTTGATATGGCAAAAACCAAAGTAGAAACTGTAGTTGAGTCAGGTGTGCATGTTCCCTTACACCTGGGCAAAAATGCTAGTGCATTCTTTCAAAATAATAAACCTGTAAAACACTATCCAGAAGTAGCAACAACGAAAACTGGTGACTATTTCTATTTGTACACAATGCCCCTTACTAACTATTACCATATGCTGTTAGATGGAATAGGATGTTTAGTACGCTACTTTGAATTACTAGAATCAAATCCGAACATCAAACTATTACTTAATCAAAGTCCCAGAGCTAAAGGAGGAGTTGTAAATCATCCTCCGTTTGTAACTGAACTGCTAGATCTATTAGGTATTGATTGGGAATACACAGACGAGCATAGTGTATATGAACGTGTATACTTTGGTGATACACTAGGACAAACTCTTGACGGTAAAAGGATTAGACCAGATCATAGACAGTACGCACTGTTAAAACAATGTATACACCGTGCTAAACTTGTAGCACAAGCACCACAACATGAAAAAATTTATCTAAGTCGTAGAGCTCATGCTAATCCACTAAACAACCGTAAAGCAGTTATAGGAGAGGACAACACTGTAAAACGTGGACTAGTCAATGAAGATTCGGTTGTTGAAATTTTGACTGACATGGGCTACACAGAAGTGTTTGGTGAGAACTATACACTAGCAGAAAAAATTGTGTTATTTAATGGCATGAAAAAATACATAAGCACTGCAGGTGCAGGCGTTGCAAATATGTTATGGACTATGCCTAACAGTGTAAGTGTGGGAGGAATACATACTCCGGGCTTTCCTTTTCCCAGCAACAATCATAGTACCATATATGTAACGGACCAGAAGTAAACTGCGCAATTGACATCTATAGTGGTAAAGTTTTATTTGTTGATCCTGTAGAGGGTGCTAAAAATTATAATAGCCCATGGTATATAAACAACTTAGTTGCTTTTAAAGACTGGGCGCACACTATTTAATTGTATGTATATCCAAATTCTTCAATCACATCTGCAAATGCCAGTTCTATTGCGGATATAGTTTTATTTGTATGATGTGCAAGGCTTATAGATCTATCTTTTTTCTTAAATGTAGTCAATAATTCATCTGCATAGGGCACCGGACTAGTCTGCATTTCACTGTGTAGGTCCTCATAGCGCATGACTTTATCAACTTCTATACAGTCATCTGCATATCTAAACCAGCAATTCCATTGTGCTGTGTTATCTAAACAAAAGTCCTCAAAACTGCAATTGGGGTTATGCCAATGGTAGTAACTTTGCATCTTAGTCCATGGGTTACGCTCTATTGCAAATCTGTAGTAAGTGCGCCATTCTATGGGAAAATTTTTCTTTATCCAACGATAATCAATGTGTCCTTTACGGTGAGGAGCATTAAGCCTAGGTGTCCCGTCTACGTCACTGCCTGTGCATATATCGTCTGGTCCTAAACGCTTACTAAGAACGTGTTCAACACTACTGCCTGCAGTCTTGCGTGTTTTTATAAAGATAAACTTGTGCGTGTGTGATATTATCATTAGAATCCATATTTGTTTAAATGTCTCCAAGCACGACCGTCTCTGATCTCTGCACGACTCCATTGTGTATATCCTAAATCATGCAACCATTGCGTCCGATCAATTCATGTACATCTTCTAAATTTGATAACTGACTTGGATCTAAACATGCTGGACTTGCTGCACTGCGAATATCCCAGCAAATACCAGGAATGCCTTCTAATACTGCCTGTGTAAGAACATTACTGTTATATGATACAATGAATCTGGCACCATCGAGGTCTTCTTGTAAACCCTTGCCTCCTTCATGGAATCTTCTATCTTCCCAGGTTTTACTTAATGTTACGCCTGCTATATTTCCCAGTATATTTCTGTAACTACCTGGTTTGGTTTTAAATGTGGTCTAATTACAATAGGCAAAGATGGATATACATTTCTTATTTGATTAATAACTAACATTAACCAATTTCTATATTTTCCATGAGTATCATGCATAGGAATTAGAGTACTGTCAGTTGCCTTTTGTAAACATATAAGAGCATAGTCATTATCACGCACCTCTGTACGCCATGGTTTAAGTTCAATACTTTGTTGTTCTTGTATTCGTCTCCACCTATCTTTGCGACTATTATTATTGTTATTAAAAAGCCCTTGTCTTAAAAAATGAAACCACCCAAGTGTATAATACCAATTGTCCGGATCTCCTAGATAACTGTTTTGCCTAAATGCACTGAGCTCGCAAACTAGGTAAGGACGACCTGTATTTTTTATGTATTCATATACTTCATCTTTGGTATTACCATCTTCATCAACATTACTGGGCTTATCTACATTTATTTGGAAATAATATTTAGACTTATATTTGTCTCTGTCAGCAAAATCTATAATTTTCCAATCTTCTTTGCCGAATTCAATAGGAAAGTCGTCATTCAACTGATGCTTAAATGCTATCATTTCAACACGTTCTTTTCCGAGACCATTAATGTCAGGCCATTCTATGTCTTTGCGGTGATCTCCCCACTTCTTTGCTTTGCGTATTTGTTTATCTGACATATGATTCAACGACACTAGTTATAATTCTCCTGTAGTTTAGCCCAAGCAGTCCCATTATCCAGACTTGCCATCTTCCATTGATTGCATGCTAACCAGTTTAGCAATGATTGTCTATTTGCAGGCTCTCTATTAAATACTCCTGGAAGCATAATATCCTCTAACTTAAAACTAACATGTGTACAACAACTGTGGTCACTGGTAATAACTGGAATGCCTTTGAGTGTTGCTTCCAGTGCTACCATGCTGTTGTATGCAATAACGCAATGCGCTTGTTCTAAATCTTCTGCTAAACTACCTGTTTGTGGATTTTGTCTAAGTCCCATTAAGTTTCCCCGCTCATCAACAATAGGTTCTTTGGGTTTTTGCCTTATAACAATACGATCATGCTGATCCTGAGGCAGCATATTTTTTAACCGTTCTACTATACTGTTTTCCCAGTTGTAGTCATCAAAAAACCATTGCACTGCATGTGTGGGAGGACAAACAATTATCTTATCGCCACGTGATCCATGCCAATAATCCATTACGTTTTTTTCCTGGTTTACTGCAAACGCATTATAAGCAGTTGCATCACATGGCTTTAGTGTAGTGCATGCGTGTCCATTTTTAGTAACACGCATCCAACCTTTGCCACTATAGCCTGGATTAAAATATGCATGATCCATATAATAATAGTCTATGCCTTTCTGCTTTGCTTCTTTTAGCATCAAGCCAGTGCCGCGTAATATACCCAGTGTTGCTACTGCGTCAGCATCTTTGGGCATTCCCTGATCCAAGTAATGTTGAATAGGAGCATGCTTTACAACCCATTTGTCAATTGATGTATGTGTGTTTCGTATAACACCTCTAGCAAATGCAAGTGTAAATTTTGTTGTCTTTGGTCTTCCAGTATCAAATACAAATAAATTAGGCATTGAGTATCTCTTGTGCAAATCCATTTTCAATTTCATCGTGTGTAAACTGACTGTAAGCAAGGTTATTAAACCATTGTTGTCTATCCACACGACGAGGATTTTCTATTTCTTCTAGTTTAGTACTACTTATATCTGCAGCAAAACTGCTAGGATGACATATAGTTGGTATGCCTAGTATTTGTGCATCTATTGCTGCTAGACTAATACATGTAACTACACAGTGAGTGTTTTGTGCTTGTTCTTCAAAAGGTATTGTTGCAGCGGCTGGGCCACTAGTTCCATTTGCTCTTGGTTTATAGCGTACTTCTATATAACGATCTGTATATTTTTGCAGTGCCATTGTAATCATTTGTGTCCACATCTTAGCACCCATACCTGTTGTATATCTTGTCATTGTTTCACTGCTAGGGCATATCAATATTTTAGAGCCTGAGCCGTATTCTCGCGGAGTTACATTCCATTTTTTAAATCTGTCACTTGGATAATCTTTGACATGTTTGTAGTGTAAACTATTGCGACTAGCACGCCAATAGTAACCCTTGTCCATATGTTCCTGCCATCTACCCCAGTAGGGCATGTCCCAGAAGTACCAATCAATACCTGCATCTTTTAATGCTTTAATTCTTTGTTCGTTGTCTTGAATAAATCCCCCAAAAGTGACTAGGAGTATCGTCGAATTCACCTCTTGTATACACAGGACTTGCACCTGACCAACCTTTGAGTAGACTGCGCATTACCCAATTACATTTGCTTTCTGCATTCTGTGTATTATAGTATAAGTTCATTGCATCCAATATTAATAAGTCGCACTGGTATGATCCTTTTGTCGTACATCTACATTTGTGTCACTGTACTCATCTTTGAGTTCATCTACTATATCGTTTACATATCTTCCTTGGAACGGGATTTGGAACGGCTTATCCATCGTTTTAGTATACGCACTAACAATGCTAACATTATGAACTTTGCCTTCACGATTATGAAGGGCATCAAAATGCTTTTCCAAATCACTAATAGGAGTGCGAGGCTTCTTTTGTTCATAGTAACTCCAACTTTCAAAGTCTGTGGGGCAGTCGACATACTTGCCTGTGTTTTGTGCTAACCACATAAACTTCCACTCATAGCCATTTGCTGCAGCAATGTCACGGAATAGTTGTGGATGAAAACTGTAAAAGCAGTGATTAAACCATGGAGCAAATGGCAGCACATTAATCATAGTGCCGCCCGTTTTGCAAAGGTTGTGCATGTTTTCAAACACTGTGCGTTGATCAAAGATATGTTCACCTGTGCCGTTGTTTGTTACATAGTCAAACTCTCGTGTGTAGTTGTACTTGTCTTTTAGGATAAAATTAAGATCCATAGCGATAGACCTAAGTTCAGTGTTGATATCAATAGCAAGGTAATCGCTAAACCCCAGATCCTCAAAGTATTCCCATACAAACTGTGTTGGTTTACGCAATGTTCGTCCGCTTGTTTTTTCACATTCATTTAACCAATCCTCACTGTATCTAAAACGTTGATTGCCCCATTCAACTACTGTTGCTCCAGGAGCAAATGCATCTTGTGCTGTTAACGTTGCAGTTGCTAGTTGCATAATATTATTAAATGCCATTTTATGCTTCCTTGCGAAAATGATAATATTCTCGTTTGCCGCTGCCTCTAGCATCTCCATGTTCTATTTGCACAAACTTAGTTTTAAAGGCGTCAATCATTGCTGTTGTATGTTCTTGATTATTAGGTCTATTCTCTAATTTTTGTGTCTCATGTACAACAACACCTCCAACAGGCAGTAAACTATAGTATCCGTTTACTATCTCTTGTTCTGTAAGTCCACCAAAGTCTCGCAACTGAATACTTACTGCTAAACTAAGTAGTACATCAAATGTACCTGGATTGCTTTCTAAAAACTCGTTAAAGGTATTGCGTACCCAAGTAACATTTGCAGGCTTGTCTTCAGTAAGTTCAACATGTGGCTCAACTCCTGTTACGCTTGCTACCAAGGGTGCTACTAGCATACTTATATATCCATCATTGCACCCAATGTCAACCACTGTCTTGTCTGATCCGCAAACGCTGGGCAGGTTCATTTTTTTGTACTCGATCAACTGCTTGATCTTTACCAAAACGTTTTTGATACTTACGCCATTCTTTAACAATCTTCTCGCTGGGTTGTGTGAATGTTGTCATTGATTTGTATACCTCTCTTGGGTTACGATCTTTAAATATATCGATCTTGTTCTTATCCGGTAGTTTTGCTACTAACTCTGCCTCGTAACAAGGCTTAGGGTCTTTCAATGTATCTATAAGTGTTTGTCTAAATACATTAGGATTATAGTTTGCATATAGTTCTTTGAATCTATCACTCATATTAGATTCTGCTTCACTACCTACAGGGCAAGCCATTTCAAAGTCTATTAAACTTATTTCTCCATCTTCTATACAAAAGTTACTTAATGGAAATACATTTTGCTTATTTACTTTTGCCTTGCCATCCATGCCTACATGGAAATATTTTATATTATGTTTTTCTAATGTATCTGCAATGCGATTTGCTTGATCTAAGTATAGCATCAAATTATGTTCTTGCCAAGTATAAAATAAACTTTCCCCTGCAGGTGTCATCTTTATACCTAGTATATCGTTATAAGTTTCGATTAGTTGTGGAAAGTGTAACTCACCTTTTAATCTTGTTAAGCAAGTTGTTTCTCTATCCCAACAGTCTTGATATGTGCCTCTACTAGGTTTAAGTGCTTTGTTCCTTATGTTAAAAATTTTTACAACAGATTCGTCTCCAATGAATACACCACTAGTTTTACCTATACTGTATTTCATTAGTTTTTAATTTCTTTTACCTTCCACATCTTGCCTGTACCGTTAAACTCACCTATAATATTGATGCTGTGTCTACGCTCTGTTGGGGCAATCCGAGGAGTAACACTGTGTACACTGTCTTTTACATTTAGGAACATACAAAAGTTGTTTGCACGATAAGGCACTTCAAACACAGGCTCATGTAAACTGTTGTCCACTTGTCTGCCCAGGCTCTTGTTTACTTCTGTGATTTTGCCTGTTACACGATGCACTGTAAAGTTGCCACCATCTGCCATGTCTGCTTGCTTGCGCATGTATAGCAGTCCAGCATAAATCTCAACAGGATTATCCACATGCGGTGTACGACTTGTGCCTGTTTGATCCACAGGTTCATGTACAACAAACTGACAGTCAGTAACATAGTGTCCACTGTTGTCTACATCACGCACACTAACTGGCTTAGTTTTTAAATTTTCATAAAACTCCTCGCCATATGCTTGAACAATATGCGGAGCAAATAATTCTGCACAACTACGAAAGTACTCTGTACTTGAATGATATCTAAAAAAGTCTTGCCAGATAGCAGGTGGTTCCCACATCTCTGCTTCTTTACATTTAAAGCGATAACAAATACCGCCATCATGTGGCTGTGTATTATTAACAATCATATCCTCTGGAAATGTTGCTTCTAGTTCTCTGTAAAATCTGTCAGGCATTGCGCCTTCCACGCATACATAAGGATACGGATCGCTGCGCACTTCTGTTATGTTTTGTAATACACTTAGGTTACTCATTTTATCCCCTTACTTTTTTGTTCTTGTGTTGCATCATACTCATGTGGATTTTTCATTTTCTCTGCTCGTATTTGTTGTTTACTAACTTGTCTTAGGTCTTGCCAATGAGGATTATCACTATGTTGAAATCCACCTACTAGGTCACCTGCTAGACTTTTTCCAACTTCTTTTCTAAAGCCTTTTAAGTGATCCATGTATGCTCCTAATGGACTATTAATAAAGATATGCCCGCCTTTGTCTGGTCCGCCCAGATCATTAAATTCTACACCTACTGCTTTAAAATCCTCTACAAGTTCGCCAAAGATAAAACTATCGTGATATTCAGCATGTTCAAAGATGTCATCGCTTTCGTATATCCAACGCCACTGCTCCATAAACTCAGCAAACTTTGGATGGTTACGATTAAACATCATCCAACCGCACTCAGGCCAAGTCCTGCGTCCCAGGTATGTTGCTAGTTGATTTTCACTAGGAGCAATGCTGTGTATAAACTCCAGTGTCATAGGTGTATGTGTTCTTACATCACCGTCACACCAAATAAAGATGTCTGTGTTGCAGTGTTCTGCAAAATGCCACAGTGCAAATACTTTGTTTGCAAAACGACTTGCATCCCAGAGAAAACTTTTTTTAGTTTTGTCCTTGTTATGTCCATGTGCGTGTGGATTGTTTTGTGACGCTCTTGCCAACTTTTTAAATCTGGCAATGCTGTTCGTTGATCGTTCAGTGTAATCATATGATTACCTTGTACATCTGGATTGTGATCCTCAGCATAGATTGTTAGAGGAACTTCCTTGGGCCAGTTTGCATTGTATCCTTCAATGAACTGTTTGCCATATTTCTTATAGCCCGTCTTGTGCCAAGTGGTAAATACTGATAATGTGCGCATATAACTATTTATAGGTTTTAAAATACACAATGAAAATATCTCACTTTCCAAACAACTTACCAGGTAATGCAAAGAAGTTTATCCGCAACTCATAGATGCTATACAACAAACAGACACACTTGTTGAAAATGACATGGATGCTGATGCTGCTCTTATATGGAGTGTGTTGTGGTATGGTAAGATGAGTGCTAACAAACGTGTATGGGATCATTACCGCGCACAGAACAAGCCAGTCATTGTCATAGAAGTGGGCGGGCTTATACGCAATACTACTTGGAAGTTGGGTATAAACGGGATCAACAGAGATGCAGACTTTGCTGTGGATACTTACATGCCAGACGATAGAGTACAAAAGTTTGGTATTGTATTACAACCATGGAAACAAGATGGAGAGTATGTACTAATATGTGGACAACACGGACACAGTGAACAGTGGCGCAATATGCCTGATATGGATACATACTATCGTAATACTATTGCAGAAATACGCAAGTTTACAGACAAGCCTATAGTTGTTCGTAGTCATCCTCGCTATAGAGAGTCACTGCACTGGGCATGCGATATGCAGTGGTACAAAGAACAAGACGTAACTTGGAACATACCCAAGCATGTGCAACAAACATATGACAGTTTTGATTTAGAGCATATGCTAAAGCACACACACTTTACTGTAAGCCATAGCAGCAATGCTGGCATAAACAGCGTCATACAAGGTGTACCTGCAATAGTAAGTGAAAGTAGCCTAGCATATGATGTTGGAACTAGCATGGGCGGATGGTTAAGCAAGCCTGACAGACACGTGTGGCTTAGTCGTATGAGTTATATAGAATGGTTTTCAGATGAAATTGGACTACAGTGGAATCGTATACGAAACAAATTATAGTCATAAAAAAAGCAGCGTTTCCGCTGCTCTTTTATAATTTTAAACAAATTAGAATTTAATAGCAATACCCATTGCTGTTGTCTTTTCACTTGCTGTTTTGTCATCACTTGTATTTTCAATAAATGCTACTGCACCTGGAGCAATTGTATACTGTGCGCCTAATGTAATTTCATCACTTGAAACTGTACCAGCTGATTCTGCTTTCATTGTTTCAATACCTACCATCATTGCACCCATTGTGTATGTTGCGCCCATTGTAGTTGTGTCTGTGTCAACGTCTGCTGCAGTTGTTGCTGTATGCTTTTCAAAAGCAACACCAATTGGACCCATTGAACCTGTTACATTCATAAGAACTTCTTCTGAGTCATCAGCATTTTTCATCATACCTGCACCAACAGTACCAAGGCCTAAGTCGTATGTGCCACTGTAAGCATAGCCTTCGCCTGCTGATGTGCCATAGTCATTGCCAGTTGCATTACTGATATTCAGTGTAAGTCCACCAATTGGTGATAGACTTAAAATACTTGAATGATCTGTGCTTGGTGAGCCATTGCCCAATACATATGTAAAGTCTGTTGTGTCGTCAATTGCGTCAAGCGCACTGTTTACATCACCTAGGTCAAGTTTAAATACATCATTGCTAACAGTAATACTGTTGCCGCCATCATCGGCGCCTGTGTGATCCAAATTAATGTCTGCACCGAAAGTTAAGCCTGTGTCTGTGCTAGTGCTTGCTTTAAAGTTAATATCACCATCCATCACTGATGATGTTGTTCCGTCATTATCCTGGTATGACCATTCCATGTCGCCACCGATAGTTACATCAGCCATAACAGGTGTTGTCAATACTGCTAGTAGTGCAGTAGTTGCGAGTAGTCTATTCATTTCTTTTATTTCCTTCTGGGGGGTTAGTGTGTAGCCTTATGGCTTTTTTTTGGGGTGTCATGCTTGCAAAAAGGTGAATTAACACGAATTGTTTGGCGAAAACATAACGCGATTATTTATTGTAATTTAATTACAAAAATCATATTATTGGTCCTGGTTGTTGTTTCTTTGTTTTAGTGTTGCAAATATGCAACACCTTAGGTATGCCATCTATAATCTTGCACTGTACCATCTAACCAGGTAGTTACAAGTCCTTGATCTCCTAGTATTCCGTTACGCATGATTATTTCTCGCATGTTGTCACTTACAATATCCATGTCTGTCATTGCATACCATGAGGTATCATAAGGCAAGGGATCTCGTTCTTTGTATACTACTACTTGGATCACGTCATCATACTTTAATTTTTGTAAGTAGTAATCTTTGATATCAAAACCATTTAAACCAAGCAAATAAAGTAATTGAGTAATAGTAAATGTATTTAGGTGTCCAGGTGGTGTATAGTTTTTAAACATATGATGCACAACATTGATTGTACTAGGTACACTTAGGTATAGCATACCGCCCATATTCATTGCACTATTGACACGACCTAAAAACTCCACTGGACTGTAGATGTATTGCATTACATCGTGACACCAAACAACGTCAACACTAACAGGTAACATAGCAACATCACTATTTAGATCATGATTCCTATATTTAATATTATGTCGTTGTGGTTCTATATGTTTGCAATTTAAGTCAACACCATAGCATCCTATATCCAAATATTTACCAGGTGTGCCATCTATGTTAGTATCACGCATGTTTGCCCAGTACTCTAGATCGCTGCCATCTCCGCAGCCAAGATCAGCCATGTTTTTAATACTAAGTTTAAAGTCATCAAATTGATTGAGCAGTTCCAATGCTGGTCTACTATCCATTAATCAATCCTAATATCTTCCATGCCTGCTGTGCGAAGTCTAACAACATGTCCCATCTGCCACTGTTTTGTGTCCAAGCCTTTCATTATGCCTAGCCATCTATTACGCAACAATGCTACTTCGTTGATAATAGTTTCAAAGTCAATAACTTCATCTTCTCCATCAACATACTTTTCTGCATCGCGACTTGTTAGCGCACGGGCATATCCTTCCAAATACTTTTGAAAATGCTTGCGTCTTATCTTGCGTAACTGTATGTTGAGGTAGTTAAGCACTGCTTCAATCTCTTGTAGTTGATTGAAACGATGCTCAGTGATGCCAGGCAGTGCAGTAATATTACGTTCTACAATGCCTTTAACATACATTCACGCTTTGCTTCTTCCAACTCACTTTCATAGTAGTTAATGAAACTTGGAATAGCACCTAAATCATTTACGATTCTGTTATAGTATTGACTCAATACTCTTCATCTTCGAGTTCGAAGTCCTCTTCTCCAAGCAAGTCTTTAACACTTGCTTTGAGATATTTGTCTACACCGCCAAGTTGAAACAAGTCTTGTTCATCAAGCATCTCTTGCATATCTTCTACAAAATGATCACTTGCCAACTGTCTATCTTTTGCTGGTATATATTCTTTAAAATTTTATAGGCGTCAATTACAACTTCAACGTCACTCATTGTTTTCCTCTAATACTTCACCTGTTTCTGGATCAACTACATCTTCTGTTGGTGCGCCATCTACAATGTCGTCAATACTTAGTCCATCTGCATTACTAATATCATCCATAATTGCCTGCAGTTTATCACCTGTCCAGCCTTTGCGGAACTCCAGCATTTCTTCACCTGCAGTAGTTGTATACTTTAAACGGTTGCCCTGTTTAGTAAGCATACCCTTTGCTTCAAATAAGTCAAGCAATCCACTGTATGGATCCATGCCTGTTTCATATGGGATCTTTACTTGTACTGCTTCAAACGGCTTTGCATAACGTGTTTTCATAACTTTACACGCTGCACGAATACCTTGTACTGTGCTTACTTTGTTGCCATCTGCATCTTCTTTAAGTTTAAGTTTACGCATTGCAATAACAATACTACTTGCATAGATAAAACCTTGTCCACCACTGATCTTGTCATCTGGATCAAACATGTCCTGACTTGCATATGTATGGTTAGTACACACCATACCTACATTGTAACTACCAATCATGTTAACTGTGTTACGCACAAGACTAGTTAGTGCCTTAGGTTTACGTCCCATATCACCTTTCATGTCGCCTTTGTTAAACTGGTCAACATCAGTAGGTGTCATCATCATGCCCAAACTATCAAGTACAAACAATACCTTAGGACGATCTTCCTCTGCCATTGCTTTGTAGTCTGCCATAAATGTACTAAACGTTTTAGCAACGTCATCAATCATGCTCATGCTTAGTTTAAGCAGTTTGCTTTCATCTGTGTCAACACCCAGTGCTTGTAACCAACTTTCATCCAGTGCGTTCTCACTATCAATTACTACAACAAAGATACCTTGTTCTTGTGCAGCTCTAATAATATTACCACTTGCAAAATAACTTTTGCCTGCACCTGATTCACCAGCAAACACTGTAACTTTGCCCATGGGCACTCCCTTGTAAAAGTCTCCACTTACAAGATAGTTAAGTGCATAACTGCCAGTACTGATCCAGTCTGTTGGATCATGAAAGCCAATGCTTAGTCCATCAATACTCTTTGTAATGTCTTTTCTAAATTTGCTTACGTCAAACGGCTTTGCCATGTATGTCTCCTGTGTGCCTAATGTTAATAATTATACTATAGATATTTGTCAATGTCAAACACATTTTTATAGTTTTGTCCACGACGTTTATCCAGTTCTTCTAATTGTAATGTTTATTCTTTGTTTATCAAATTTTCATCTAAATGTCTAGCATATTTACATAACTATTATGTAAAAATAGTCTCTGTTTGCGCCTTGTATACGCACTTTTAAATAACTTTGTAAATCTTGCAGTGTCTTAGTATTACAGTTTCTTACATCAAATGCTAGTGGGCTTGTTAGGGCACCTATTACAAAACTGTTTTCGCTATATCCCAGTGCTTTGAAGTAGTCCACTGTATCAAATACACTGTATGGATTAAGGATAAACCACAACATGTTAAAACTAATCTTATGATCCAACTGCTTTACTGCTTCTAAATTTTCTAAGAAGGTATCCCAAACTGCACCATAGCGTATGTATTCAAATTCTGCACCAGTGTTTCAACACTAATTGTCCAGTGTACATTTTAAACTTACTTGCACGTTTAAACACAGGGCCTTTAATATTAAATTAGTGTTAATACGCACTGTACAACTTGGATCTAGTCTATCCAGAAGTTCACTGTTTTCTTTCATTAACAGTGGTTCACCGCCTGCTAAGTATACATTTTTTAGATTGGGTGCATTTGCTAATACATATTCTTTTGTTTTTGCAAGTTGCTGTTCATCAACCCTAATAGGTTCATTTAGTTCTTTTGCCCATGTACTGCTTAATGATGAATCACAATACACACAAGCAAGATTACATGTATTACGCCAACGCATGTCCACTGTGCTTAGTGTTGTATCCATTGTGTCATATGCACTATAGGGACACTACTTAGTGCTTTAAGATAATAGTATCTATCACTGCGAACGTTTTTAAGTCCTGTAGTGCCTTGTTCATTTTATAACAATTTATACACCCGCTGTGTTGTTTATCAGCGTTCATACACGTTTTTACTTGTGTATTTGCTTGACCTCCTAGTATATCTTGGATATCAGTATCATTTATATTACCCAGTTTTCTTCACTTATTACGCAGTTTTTACATCACCATTTGGATTCATTATAAATCCAGTCCATGGCACAGGACAAAATGTTCCTTTATTGCACGTTTAGGATCCAAGACTAATTTCCTGTAAACTTAAATTTCTTGCTGGTGCGATTCCATGTATCAAGAACTGCACTACACCATATCCGTACGTCCGCGCCACCTTCATTTTGCGTGTCAACTTTGCCTGGTCGTATCAATACTAACCTGCATTTACTACGTTGTTTCAAATTATAGTGTGCTTGATCTAGAGTTTGCTTTTGTAATTTGTATTCTTCCATTTCAAAACCGGGATTATCTTGCGTAGCCATTATGCTACTAATATTCCAAATTATTTTTTTAGTGTCGTGCCATTGATGCCATACTTTATGCAATAACTCTGTTTGTGCAAATCCCACTTGTGCATTGTTTATAAACCAATCACATTCAACAATAGGTCCTACAACTTTTTGTAAACTGCGAATATTGTGTCCCGTCCTGCGACTAAGTCCAACTATCTCATGTCCTTGATCTGCAAGTATTTCTGCAAAACACTTGCCTATGCCTTCGCTATGCCCCGTAATTGCAATTTTCATTGTGCATCCCTTATAATAATGAATGGCAACTTCTGGATGAGTATCTGCAAAATTTTCTTTACGAGTCTCATCTT
>UEXL01000007.1_pt1 | contig 41060 bp, 65 predicted proteins | sample 1796671 | NCBI WGS metagenome assembly UEXL01 (sample SAMEA4772471, study PRJEB27181) | metagenome | reverse complement strand
CTTGGTGTAAGTAACAATAGCACACTGATTAATCGCTGCAAGTGTTTTATCAAATTTATTTTAATATTTCTACAATTTGACAATCGTGATGTTAATTGCTACATTTTGACAATACAACAATCAAGGAACAGTTATGGATTTAAGAACTTTAGTGAGAACAGAGGCCGTAAAAATCGGTGTTAATGGTGTTATGGATATGACTAAGGCTTGCGGGCTTAGCTACGAAAGAACAGTAAGAGTGTGGAACGGTAGCAAGGAGGCTAAGTTTAAAGATGTAGAGAAGGTATTAAATACACTAGATATAAAATTAATTTTACTTTACCAGAGGTTAAATAATGAAAGCTAAACTTTTACTATACTTAATAAAATGAACACTTGGGCTAACAATCTTGTTGGCTGTCCATACGAAGGAGGATAATAATGTGTATTAATAAATGCCCGTCTTGCAATAAACAGCCTAAAGTAGATGGTTATGTTAAATGTGATAATGATAAATGTTTAGAGTTTGGTGTTGAGTATTTAGTTTTTGAATGGCAAAAGTTAGAACAAGTATCGTTCGATCAAGAAAAGTTTAACGAGATATTTGTTTCTTAATTTATAACCGGGTATAAAAATAGGGCTGTAATAGCCCTTTTTTATTTATATTCCATTAACTACCTTATCGTTTTTATCTAACCTCCATACATCGCCTTTTATCTTATAGCATAGCATCTCGTTAACTCTTCTAAACTTGCCTACTCTAAATACAGCTATACAAGTTTCTTTTGCTCTTGTGTAAGTATGCCTGTAAGTTCCTATTGCTTTCATTCTTTATTATCCTTTAGTTTATTAGTTGTTAAACTGCCATACACCTTTCGGTGTAGCAATCCTCACAAAGAGTGCAGTCTTCTTTCTCTCCGTACAGTTCTTCTACATATGGACAAATGGTTTCTTCTACGTCTTCTTTTTCTTCTCTACAGTCATCGCATTCCATCTTCTTACCCTTCCTTATTTAGTTAAACCGTTAATTAATTCAGCTATTAAAACAAAAGCGAAAAATAATAATATTGCTTTAGTCATTTATCCTCTCCTATTGTTTATATGGTCAATCCACGTTAATGTTATTATCACTAACGTATTTCATGATTTCTATAGCTGTTTTCTTTTTAAACTTTCCTGTCGAGCTGTAAAGGTCTTTTTATACACAGACCAAGCAACTCTTTAATTAGTAAATAATCACTAGCTTTAACTATCTCACCATCAATCAACATGCCTGCCTCTAAATTACTTGGTGGTATTCCTAGGGTTGTTTTCATTCTTATTCCTTAATTAGTTTATTTATCGTCAGATTCACTAAAACTCATAGGACTATCTAGATCTCCAGTGAAGCTCATACCGATACTATTATTATTTACATCTGGCTTAGATTTAGATATACAAACCACAGCTTTTGCTATTTCATTTTGAGCCATAGACAACTGAAGCAATACATCTGACAAGTCTCCATTATCTACATTTATTGTCGTCGGGGTTGATACCGTACAATTCGATACCTCGACACCTTTTGTTTTTATTTCTTTTACCGCTGCTTTTACCGCGTCTTCTATGTATTTTTGTACTTTACTCATTATTAAACCCTCTCTTGGTTAGTTGTTGTCTTTATTTACAATATAAATTATCTTTACGGCGATAGCAGCAGCCCCGCCTATACCGACACCCATAGCAAAACAGGCGATTACTAGAATAAATATTGCCTCCAGAAATTCAATCATTGTTATTCTCCTTAAATAAACCCAAATGTACCAGCGCACATTACAACGTTATTATCTTCAACTATAAAATAATCCTCATAGTCCTTAGTGAATACATTTACCTCCTTTCCTGCATATTTCTCAACAAACAAATCGAGAGCCTTTCTATCTTCCCAATCATCATAAGAAAGTAAGGACTCTTTAGTTTGTCTGCTTTAGCTATTAACGCTTTTTCGGCAATACGATACCTCCATTAATCTTAAGCCTTGCCTTAAATGATCAATATTATTTAATTCTTTAACGATATCCTCAGCAAACATCGTATGGCCATCTTTTAATATTCCTCTACTTGTAGCTTTATATTTACTCATTCTCTTTATTCCTTTATTTAAACGGCTACTGTTCTTGCTTTGATATTTCCACGAGCTTCCATGTCTTATTGTTTCTCTAGCCTCATCTAAATTATTAAAATTAAGTTTTGACCGCTTCTTTCACATTTCAATATCTGTGCGTATATGGATTCTCCAACCTACTAAAATCATGTAATACATACCCTCTCTCCTTTATTTAATAAATTCTATCTATACAAACAGCTATAACTAAAGTTCCATTCTTTCTAGCCAGTATTCAATAAGCTTACTTTGTGCATCTTCAAAATTGTTAGCCTCTATACCTCTAGCAAATACGCGATCTTGATTTGGCGAAACCTTATATGATAAATCAAACTTCATTTTCTCTCCTTTGTTTGTTGATGATTTAAACAATAGCAAAGCTTTTTACCCTTGTCTATATTTTACATAAAAACTTGTACTTTTATATTTTGAGCGTATACTTTGAATTATTGAATCACTCGAGTACTCTCGAGCAGCTAACTAAAAGAGGTATACATATGAACTTAGGAATATCATTAAAAGTGGCAATAGCTAAAAGCCCAATGAATAACAAGATGCTTGCGGAGATGATCCCAACATCAGCACAACAAGTAACCAACTGGATAGCAAGCGGCTCTATAAACCCTAAGAGCTTAAAGCGCATCTGTGAATTATTAGATATGAAGGTTAGTGAGTTTGTAGCGCTAGGGGGAATAAAAAAACCGCGTCTTGGCGATAGCGGCTTAATTAGTATTGATAAGGTTATTATATATGAAATCAACATTTAGTGTCAAAGGCTGGGATGAGTTCCAGCACTATAAAGATAGAAACCCGCCATGGATTAAATTACACAACCACTTATTAGATGATTATGAATTCGAGGGTTTAGGTGATGCAGCTAAAGGTCATTTACTTTGTATTTGGATGCTAGCAAGCAGAACTAAAAATGAAATGCCTTTTGATGAAAAATGGATAACAAAAAAGATAGGCGCTTCAACAAAAGTAAACCTACAAGCCTTAGTAGATGCGGAGTTCCTTATTGTGGAGCATGATGCTAGCACTTTGCTACATAATGAGATGCAACTTGCTACAGTAAGTGTTTCATCAGAAGAGAAGAGAAGAGAAGAGGCAGAGACAGAGAAGAGTAGAGAAGAGGATTGCCGCTTCGCTGAATTTTGGGATATGTATGGCAAGAAGTCTGATTCTTCTAAATGCAAAGCAAAGTTTAGCAGGCTAAGTAAGAGTGATGTTGATTTGATATTTGAAAAACTACCAGCTTACGTTAAATCTACACCTGACAAACAATATCGTAAAAAACCCCATCACGTGGTTAAACGGCAAATGTTGGAATGATGAGATCATACAGCCATCTAGCCAAGCTAAATCTACACACACATTTGAAACTCAAAACTATACATCAGGTAAATTCTAATGAAGACTATAAAAACCAAACCTGAAACTCCAGAGATCGGTCGCTGCGAAAAAGCACGGTGATTACGAGTTCAGATATATGCCTTTTGGAAAAAGAATATTTGTTAGTGACTATTGTGCAGTTTGCGCTAACGAGAAAGCCGCAGAAGAAAAACTAGCCGAAGAAAAGCTACAGGTTGACACTGCTATCAAAAACAAATTAAAACGCAAGGAAATGCTCGCGTCAACGCTGGCATATCAAAACGAAACCTGTACAAAACGTTTGATGACTACATTTGCACAAACGAAGGGCAAAAAGGCTAAATCGATTGCATGAGGTATGTTGAAAACTTCCTAGTGACAAAAGTTTGATAATGGTTGGCGGGTAGGGACGGGCAAAACGTTATTGGCATCAGCAATACTTGATTCATTAGTTGATGAATACAATGCGAATAATAAAACAATAGATTTAATACGAAAATTAAAAGCTACTTGGTCTAGTGATTCTGAGATTCGGAAGAAGATATAATACAATTATTACTCAAACTTGGACTTGTTGATTATTGATGAGGTTGGATCTCAGTTCGGCAGTGATACAGAAAAGCTTTTTATATTTGAAATTATAGACGGGCGCTACCAAGAAATGAAACCGACAATACTCATTAGTAATTTAGATATTAACGGCATTAAAGAATCTATTGGAGAGCGTTGTGTTGATAGATTGCGCGAGGGTGGCGGAAGTATGATCGCGTTTAACTGGGAGAGCAGTCGTGCTTGATGATGAAAAGATAGTAGCGCCTGATTGGTGTACGTATGAGGAACTGATGGAAATACTAAATGATACTAGTTGGGCTGATGACCTGACAACTAACAACTTAAAGGATGAATGATGAATATTTCAATAAATAGAGGCGGCGAATACTTATCACGAAAACAAATAATATTTGCTAGTGATTGCATTACTGAATATATAAAACGAGATAAGGGCGGCAAGTGCTGCTTTGAGGGTGAAAAAATAGACGGTAAAGAAATGATTTGTGAGGTAACGAATAAGGGCTGGGATATATCAGCAATCATTAAATAATTAACATACTTTAGGAGAGATAAGATGGATAACAAAATTAAATCGGCATTAGGGATATCGGCTGTTTTTTTAATATGGTTTGGGTTCGGAGAGTCTAAAGCAGATATAGCTAAGTGTGAAAGCACTGTTACAAAGTATGTAACTGCTGAATTCTCAGAATTAGTTATTGGTATAGATTTAGAGGTAAGACCTATACAGAGCTAGATAGCTGGAGTGATGATGCGTCATTAAGGTACACAACTGTGAGTGTTAATGGTTACTTAGAGTCGAGTAATTATGATTTTAATGAAGTAGAGCGCAACGGTTATTTTGAGCCACCAATGCCTAAGCACGATACTAGCGTTAAGGAGGAGTCTAATTTCGATAGCTTTAGATACCACAATAAAGGCAGCCTTAAGATATACACCTATAACGATGATGGTTATGACAATTTCAGCGATCCTATCAACCTTACGAAGTGTAAGTAAACTTCAAACAGAAATAACGGTTAAAGAATGGTATTCAATTAGCTATAGCTCGGAATGGAATCAACAAGATGTTTAGATTTTATTTTACACGGTATTTATTGGTTTTTATTATTTATACTACCTATAAAGGAGAGGTTAGGTATTCAAATCCAGTAACAGAAACCATGTTTTTAAGAGGTGATAAATTGGGCGTAACATTCCCTTGGGGGTGTTAATAAAAAGGATTGGAAAAGCAGCTTAATGACGAGGTGTTGTTGCATGAATTGTGTCACGTAGAACAAGCAAAGAAAAAGGCATCACATTTTTATTGACTACATTAATGATAAAGATAATTTTGAGTCTGAATGCTATGAAAAATCAATGTTAATTAAGGAGTAATAGAGTGATAAGCAAAAAACAACGTAACAAATTAAAAAAGCAGATAGTTAAACAGTTAACAGATGATGCTCACGGTATATTTGATAAGAAAAGCGGTTACGCAAAATATAACGGTACTAATCTGGAAATGGTTATGCAATGTGTATTTGATGGATTAAACGAGTTAACAGTAAGTGATATGGGAGAGGAGTAATGCACTACGATGAACAAAGGGAAGCAGAGCAAAAAAAATACAATATTATCTACGCCGATCCGCCTTGGCAGTTTAACAATAAAAAGACTGGTGGTTCTATGAAATCAGGCGCAGCACACCATTATTTAACAACGGGTATTGAGGGGCTGAAGAAGTTAGATGTTAAAAGTATATCAGCCGATGATTGTACGTTGATTATGTGGTGGGTTGAGCTATGCCGCAAGAGGCTATTGATCTAGTTGAGTCTTGGGGTTTCACACTTAAAAACATGAATGGCTTTGTGTGGAATAAGCTAACAGTAAAAGGTAAGCCGTTTTCGGTATGGGATTTAGGACTAGAGCTGGTAGCGAGTCAGCAATAATAGCAACAAAAGGAAAACCAGAGGTTTGCTCTAGATCTATTCGTGCTGTAAAGCTTTCCTGCATCAAAGCACAGCAAGAAGCCTGTTGAATTTCGCGATTTAATAATAGAAATGTGGAAACTTGCCAAGACTTGAGATGTTCGCTAGAGAGCGCAGAAGGTTGGGATGTATTCGGTAATGAAGCACCAAATTCAGTTAACATAGGAGAGGAATAATGTATTCAGATAAAACAAATGACGAGTTAATAGAGTTGCTAGAAACTAAAGAGAAGAGATAGAGGAATTAGAATATAAAACGCAGTCAATCGAGGACTTAGAGGATGAGGTAACGACTTTATCTAATGAAATAGCAGGGTATGACGAATCATTATCAGACAGAGAGCAAGTATCAGAAAAGGCTTTTAATGCTGGTTACGATGCTTGTGATAGTGATTCTAAAGCGTATATAGGTAAGCTTAAACAATGGCTAAACTTTAAGATGGAGGCGAGACTATGACACCTCAAGATTTAGTATGGAATACCGTATTTACTCGGTGCATGGCTGCTGGCTGTACTGAAGTAGGAGCAACCAACGCAGCCACTAGCGCTTTAGATAAGTACAAAAGAAATCAATTTACTAAGGTTGATAAACTTATTGATTCTTCTGTAACTGAGGCTAAGAAATTAATTGTTAAGAAAAGTAAGAACGCGAAAAACCGAAGCTAATCGGCGTTTGTCAATCACCACCTAGATTAAATATCTGATGGTGGTGTAGGCGTAGGGTGTAAAGGCGGTAAGAACTTTTGACGGTTCGCCGCTTTCTTTTCTTTCACTTTTATTCCTCATTTTAAAGAGTCCTTATGAACTCCTTTCTCTCTTTTTCTCTTGTTCTCATCACGCCTAAGCCAAGCATGCCCAATAAAACTTGCAAAGTTATACTGGTATCAATTACAGGGAATTCGCCCGTATAACCGTTTGTGCTTGCAATAAAGCGCATTAATGGCTCAATAATTGACGCGTAAGCTAATCCTAATCCACAAACCCATCCTACAAATGGACGCCAGCCAGCAACAAACACATTTTTACTAGATGCCTCTATCTTGTTAACTTCCATTTGCCCGGTTAACAATTTAACTTGAGCGTTTAACTCTTCCAAATCTCCGCGCTGTTTCATTTCCTCAAGCTTTCTTAATTCTTCAGCTCGCTTGATAGGATCAGGCCATATTTTATCTATTGCTGATTTACCTAAATCGAATAGTGCACTAATTGGATCGAAACTCATAACAAACCCTTAAATAATTGCTTAGTGTAACCGAATAAAAGAGTGCCTAAAAACACCATAGGAGCTAATACTTTTCTATTCTCACTCATTAATATGTCATAACATACAACGCTAGCTTTCCAGTTAGAACAGCGTGTACCATCAGCCCATTTACGTGTCTGCTTCGCCTTATCATGCCTTAGCCAGAACCAGCTATCTATATCAGGAAAGAATGTAGCACCGTCTGTAGTATCGCCAACGCTATGAGTAATTTTCTTTTGATACCTAACGCTAAAATAATCAGGTGGCTTTTTAAATACTTCATACCCTTTCTTTATTGGGCATAAATATTCGAATACAGACTCTTTCACAATAAGCCCTTATATGAGTGTTTATTATTCGATTATAACATTTTAAATATTTATTTAAAAACAACCTTGACTTGATGGTTGTTGGTGTACATACTAAATACATGATCAACACATAAGGAATACATCTTGATTAGGAAAGAAATAAAATTCAGTAAAGATATGGTGTCTAATATACAAAAATATGCTGATGATAATTTAGAGGGTAATTTTAATATGGCAGTTAGAATGCTTACCTCTAAGGGTTTATCTGATGACTTTAACCACAAGGAATTGAACAATGAAAAAGGAAAAGATTAATTACAGAGAGTTTTACGAGCAATCTGAACGCGAAAAGAAAGCGCTAAGAACGCGAAAAGAGTATTACGGCGATCTAAGTATGAAGCAGCAGTTAAAAACTAAGGGGTATAACTAATGAATAATCGACACGATGATACAAATAAAAGTGATCGCAATATTATTTTAGTCGCCCTTGTTATGCTGGTTCTTGAGTTTTCTTTTTTATGGTGGATAGGATGAATGATTTAAGTAAGTATTTTTCTAAGCTGGATGAGATAGAGTTATTAAAAAACAGCCTTAAATCATTGATGAGTGTCGACAATAAGGAAATTAAACGATTAAATAAGGATTTGCAATCTAGTAAGTCGATTATCAGAAGCCTAAAAAGCAAGAGATGTAGAAAAAAAGAAGATACGTATTTAAAAATAAAAGTTATTGATGATCTTGTATCCTCAGGAAGATTAAAGATGACCAACTATAAAATAGCTGAGTATTGCGAAATCAGCCAAAGCACAATAGTTAGAGCAAGAGAAAGTAATGCTAAATAAAAAGCTTACTCATGGAACTAGGGATTATTACGTTAAGCACATTAAAGAAATGGATTTAAGCCATCCTCAGCGATTGCAGTTAAGCCCTTGGCGAGAAAAGCGCGGTTTAAGTATGAATGCACAGCAGCATTTGTTTTACGCACAAATAGCTAAATACCATGGTGATCGCACAGCTCTAGATGTAAAGAACGAATGTAAAGATAAGTTTGGATTACCTATCTTGCATAACAGTTCACATAGTTGCGAATCAATAGAATACTTAACTATGAACCTTGATTATTACAGTGGTAGCCATGAACGACGAATGAAATTAATACAATGTTTGAGTGTAACTTCATTATTTAACACTGCTGAGAGTAAAGAGTATTGCGATAACATGATTTTTTACTATAACGATTTAGGCGTACCGATTAAATATAAGGATTAGTAATGAAGTTACAACGCAAAGGTAAGCGCAAGACATGCAGACAATGCAATCATACTATATTTAGTTTTGAGCCTCGCTATAAAGCTACAGAAGGTCATTACTGTGTAAATGATGGAAGAATCAAAAGGCTGCATGATGGTGCTATGAAGTTTATTAAGGGAATTATTAATGGCTAACGCTAAAAAACGATGTCGCAATTGTAAATCATATAAACTAACTGAAGATATGATAAACATTAACGGGGCTTATTTTTGTAACATAAACGGGGCGGCTAGTTATGCTTTTAAGAACAAAGAGAAAGGCAAAAAAATTAAGAACGTTAAGCAAAAAAAGGATTTTCAAGCTAATGATAAGTCACTCAGAAAAGAAGCAGCCCAAAAAGCCTTCAACGCATTTATTCGCGCTAGGGATATCGATCTACCTTGCATTAGTTGTGATCGCTATCATGACGGGCGATACGATGCAGGGCATTATAAGTCTGTAGGCTCTAGCCCTGAGTTAAGGTTTAATGAAGATAATTGCCACAAACAATGCCATTGGAATTGCAATATAAACTTATCAGGCAACATCGAAAACTACAGAATTAATTTAGTTAAAAAAGATAGGTGTTGACAAGGTTGAGTGGCTAGAAGGGCCGCACGAACCAAAAAAATACACTTGTGAAGAGTTAAAGGAAATAGAGTTACTTTATAAGGATAAGATAAAGAGATACCGCTAATCGCAAGGGAGAGAATACGAAAAGCGGTAATGACAGTTTTTATCAAGGAAGATGCCAGCCCGTAGTTACTCCAATTGCTACGGGCTTTTTACTTTACCATTCAGGGATATCATAAGTTCCCGAACCTATTGAGTCTGGGCCTAAACTACGATACAAAACCCTAGCACCAAGAATAAACAAATCATCAGTGTTGGTATCTAGCGCATCAGCACCTAGTCTTTGTATGGTCAAGAATATATGATCTCCATCAGCAAAAGAAATGTCTGGATCGATATTAAAAGTATGAACCGTTGGAACATACTGAACAGGAGCGGCAACCGTATCAGTTAAGGTTGAATCTGGTGTGACTGTTATTCCTGCTGTAACTCCCACGGATGTTCTACAAGTCAACCTATAATTACCACTAGCAACAGCATTATTCCCCATGACTAGCTCTATACCCTCTATAAAACCATTAGAAAAATTATACTTGTTTGGTATAACAACGGATACATCACTAGTTGCAGTTCCGTTTAGTGTTCTAGCGTTCCAATTAAGGGCAAATGAACCAATACCAGAACTGGAGCCTAGAAACTCACCTGAAGTTACTGAGGTTTTATCTCTTAATGAATAAACGTGAGATTTAAAACGTTTACCAGTTACATAATCAAATAACTCAGCATCCCATCTGGCTCCAGTTCCTCCAAAGGTGTCAATCGTGCCACCTTCGCTTTGATAGTTGTTTAATGCTGTTCCGTATATTGTAGGATCTTGAGTTACTTTGCCTACTACATACCAAAACTGATTACTATTAGCGGGGCCGAATCCTCCATCTTTTATTCTTAATGCTCCGCCTGTGCCCGGCGATTGCACAACAGCCATTACCGAATTGAACTGGCAGTTGTCAGATTCTTCTATTTGAACTAAGTAACCATTTTTAACCAACCCATTTATATGCCCTATTTTTTGTTGTGTAGACGGAGCTGTTGAACCGTTACCCTGTATCAATAAACCAATAGAGTTTTCCGTTGCTGGTTGTGTTCCCCATATATATTCATAGTTTCTAATGTTGTTGTTTGATGAGAACACAGCAGCAGAACCAGATGATGAATTTAATATAATACCTGAAAGAGCAGCCTGTCTTACCTTTCCGTCAAAAACTGAGTATTTTGTATTGTTAAGATGAACAGCGACATTGGCAAGATTGTTACAATCAAACTCTATACCCTCAGAACCACCCCCCCAAACTGCATCACCAGTGTTTTCAGGAGCTATGCTATAAATGGTTTTACCCGCTGTTCCAATCCATCTTATAACTGTTTTAGTGGCGGATGAGTTGGTGCCGTTTGTGTTAGATCCAACATCAGTTAATGATGGAGACTTTAACAACACACCAGTGTTAGCAACCCAAGCTACAGATGTTTGATATAGTGGCTTGCTGAAATTAACCTGTCCACCACCTAAAGCGTTTATAGCTGATATCGCATCATTTATTGCTGATCCTTCATCTCCGACACCTACAGCGCCAAAATTAGCCACATCGACCGTCGTGTTTTTAATGACTAATTTAGCTATTAACGTTGATGTTGTTACATCTCCGAACGTTGCTACGTATCCATGGGGCTGTGCTATGTATTCAGCATTGCCGCGCTCTATACATCTTAGGTGTGTATTTTCTCTTGGATTGCTTGCTTGCAAATCAGCTAAAGTAGCAAAAACGCCACTTGTTACACCATTACTCATTGCTGTCATAATAAAACCTTAAATTGTTATAGTTACCCAAGTTCCCGGCTCGCCTGTTACTGTACATTTGTAACCATATTCCGTAGTGGTTCCGCCGCCATCACCCCAATCCTCATTTAAGAATGTATCCCCTTTTATCCAGTAACCTTGTACAGGAGCCATTCCAATGATTGCATTCCCTCTTGCGCCTAAGTTTGCGCCAAGTCTAGGAGAACCGAAATTAAGATTCCAAACGTGGTTTTGAGGCTCAAACCTCATATTTTCACTTGGCCTTTGACCTTGAAACTGACTTGTTGAATATGTTGTTTCATCTGAGCCAAAAACATATACATCCATTTTCCCGCAATAACCCGGCTTAACCGCAGGGTTTGATGCGTCATACCATTGATCGCTAAACGTTAGAGCACCATTATCGCGAAACTCTATAATTTTAATGTTGCAATTAGTAAAGTTTGTTTCTTGTACACCTATCAAATTGAACCAGTTAGTAGTGCTCAAACTCGTATCATCAGCATCGTAATATAAATTAACATCTACATCGCCAACAACTAATGATTCTGTTTCACCAGTGCCAAATCCAGTTGTAAACAGAGCACCTGAAAAATCACCTGTAACATTACCTATGTAAACGGGCCCGTTAATAAAACCTGCGTTATTCGTTCTGTGAGATAGGATACCTCTTGGAATGTTAACGGATAAATCCGCAAGAGAAACGGACTTAGGTGCTCCCGCTGCTCTATTGATATTTGAGAATGCGCGACTAGGGCCACCATGAATGCGACCTATAGACGTATAACAAGAAGCTCTCAAGCGTAAAACGGCAAATGTTCTCCCAGTTGCTATCACCTCATCTATATCAGTCCAACCTTGATTTACTATAACCTCTTCTAGACACTCATCAGCATAAACAGTGCCGCCTTTTATTTGACCGTCTAAGTTATATACCGGCTGTGCGAAACACTTGTAAGAATGAAGGTTTCCAAAAGTTACAGAGCCGTTTTGGTCTGCCAGCACGATAGAAAGCGATTTGTCAGCGTGTATATTATTTACATCACTAACACCTGTGAACGAGGTAACAAAGCCTTGCGTACCTCCGCCAGCATAACCAACTTCAGTTTCATAAAGTAAGTTTTGAAAATACATATCTTCACATAAAAACCTGCAGCCCGGATTAAAAACACCTACCGCTTGACCTTGTGTGCCAGATTGTTGCTGTATGATGTTCTTAACTGTTATCGTCTTACCTTTTATCGTGGTGTTATCATCACTAGGTAAGATAACACCAATAGCTTCTTTACTTCCTGCGTCAATTTCAATATTAGCAAAATCAGAGTTCATCGTAACGATTCTTGCGATAGGGCTAGTTGTCTCACCTATGTAGCGTAACCTTTTACCTGGTATGCTATCTATAGAGTTATTGATAACAGTTTCTAGCACACCGTAATCATCGTCTAGCAACGTGTTGGGCGAGTTGTCGCAACAATTATTTACCGCTGCAGTATCATCTAAAGTCCCGCCACCAAAAGCTCCAAAATGTTTAGGCGTCATAGTCTCGTTAATAACTAACTTGCCTTGCAATCCCGTGCCAGTAAGATTTAATGTCCCATCTGACATATCACCAGCACCAGTACCAGCAGTAACAGTAACCCACTCACACAACACCTCTGCATTGTAAAAATAAGTGAAAACCTTGTCGCCTACTTCGTTATTAACATCTGACACATACTGAGATACATTGCCGAATGATAATACGCCGCTTGGCTTAGTCGCTGTTACAGAAACAATAGCGCCGTAAGTAACCCATACTTGTTCGTTACCAGTCAAAGGAGTTGCTAATGTGATATTTCCGTTTGACGATTCATAAGTAAAATCATCAGTCTCCTCTTGAGCGTCACCGTCGATAAATAGCAATACACCATTAGGGGTATCAGGGATATTTAATAGTGTTCCTGTTATCCCGTCCCACTCGCCTGATTTAGGATAATAATTTACTTCTTGCTCAAAAGCCTCACCAAATGGATTTATATTTTGAGCCACACGTTTAGCGTTAATGGTGTCGTTGGCGTCTGCTTCTGCTGCCGTAGGAAATAAAAAAGCATCGTAGTTTTGATTTAGATAAGGAGTGAATAAATCAGTTCCGTCAGTAGTAGGGAACCCGTCAACATCTAATTGACACTTAGCAAGCAGAGTTAACCCTTCTGCATCAATAGACATGCTAATTGGTGTTGTGGTAGATGGTTTATAGAATTTTAAATACCATCCGTCCTGCTCGTCGTACTGCGGTATAATCCCCGCTATTGGTGCGTATGCCATTTAATTCTGCTCCTGTGTAGAAACTATAGCTCCGGCAGTCAAAGCACCGCCTAAGCCGATCTCGTCTATTTTTGTTTGTAACTGCGCGTCTATGTTTGATATAGCTGCTGCTGATCTTGCTGATTTTCTTTTTATTAAAAGATCTCTAACAGGCTTAGATTCTATTATTCCAGCTATAACGCCCGGAACTAATGCGGGAGGAAAAGCCAGCGCTGCGCCAAGTGTTAATTGCTGCCCTGTTGGCGTGGAAATAGCTGCATCTTGCGCCCGTCTAGTTTTAGATAGTTGATCTCTTAATGCAAAAATAGCCTTCCTTTCTTCATCGCTAAACATTTTACCTATTTGATTTCTTGTTTTGTTTAGTTGAGACAGGAACTTGTTAGGGTTAATATCATCACCATCAATAGATGATTTCTCTAGCGCTCTCTGTAATATTCTTTGTTTAGCTGCATTTTTACCGGGATCATCTAGGTTTTTTGCTAAAAATTCAACATCAGAGTTTTTGCCACTAAATAATAATCGATCTACTACTTCAGGCGTAGCATCACCACCTTTTATAATTGCTTTTGCTCCTTGCTTGCTTGTTCCTAGTGCGAATTCAGAAACCGCATCATTTGCTTTTTTCCACTTGTTTGCCAAGTCAGAATCCACTGTATTAGCAAAATCAGTCATATCATTACTTAATTGGCTATACGTTCTTTTTAACAGTGCTGTATCTGTATTCCCTTGAACAGGAGCTCCGCGGTTAACTTTTTCTAGATTAGCGCCAACGCTAGATCTTATCTCTTTAACTAGCTCAAAAGATAGGTCGTCTGGAGCATCAACAAGGGTCTGCATATCATCAACAATAGATTGATTGGCACGAGTACCCTTCTTTAATTCTCTGTCAATTACTTCTTGAGCAAACTTTTTAGTTTTAGTTAACGGCACATTGCCTAACTTATCAAGTTGGGCTGTCGATTCGTCGTATAACTTACCGATAGCTTGCTTAGATGCTTGTACAGAATCTTTTAATCCTTGAACTATTTTAGACTCAAAGCCCACACCCTCTGCAACATCGAACTTATTAGCTAAATCCTCGATAGCTTTAACTCGTTGCGCTTGCTGCCCTTTACGCTGAAAACCTGCCACTAATTCACCTTGAGCCTGAAATAACTTACCAAGCCTTGTTTCAGGAGGTAAAACGTCACTCGTTAACTTAGTAATACCTGTTGCCTCATCAACACCAGAAACACCAGCAACAACAGTTCTTTTTGCTTGCTCTGTAATAGGTTTTAATGCTTGGGTTGTTGCGCCACGCCTAGCTAATCCAGCGCCACCAACCTCCGCTATAATATCAGGAATAATATTCACAAAAGTAGCGAATGCAGGGCTACCAGTTAAATCTAGCCCTTGCTGCCCGGCTGTTTCTTTAAATTTCGATATAGCATCTATTAAAGGCTTAGCTGGCTCAATAGCCGCACCTAATTGATTTAATGCGGCTTCACCACCAACATTAGGGTCTATTCTAAGCTTAGATTTAACATCTTCAATTAATTGTGCAGGGTCGTTATCAGTGAATGGGTTTAATATATCAACTAATGCAGTCACACCACCAACAGCAGTGCCAGCAATATCACTAGCCAAAGTAGTTGCCCCGCTGAGTCCTCCAGAAATCTGGTCAACAATGGTTTTTTCATCCTGTATTGCCTCTGATTGTTCAGGTTTATTCTCTACAGGTGACTTAGCGGAAGCAAAAGAACTTAAATCTTGAGACTGTACAAAATTTAAAATATCTTGTTCTGTAGCCCCTTCAGGAACCTCTATGGAAACTATTTTTCCGTCTGGTGTTTGTATTTTTGCTATAGGCATTATTCAACACTCAATATTTTAAATCCGCTCAATGTCGGTTGCTGCTCTTGTTGTAATGTTTCTTGCTTTAATTGGTTTCTATCGCTAGCATCTTCAAAAATGCGCTTAACTCGTCGTAATTCCTTTCTTGCTACACTGTCACTTATTAAAGGGTTTGTCAGTATAGTGGCTGATTGTGCTAAAGTTTTTGCTTCGCTATCGGTTATCGTCCCTTGTCCTTTTAGTTTTTGTCTTGACTCTAAAGAAAGAAGCCCTACGACCTGATCGACCTTTGCTCTAGCGTCTATATTCGACTGCGTTCTAAAGCCTTCAGACGGAGCGTTATTAAACCTACCAAAAGCGCTAGAAAATGAATCGCCATCAAGCAAGTCTGAAATGACAGCAGATGCGTTATCTGCCTCCTTTCTTCTTGCGTTTTTAGCGTTTACCGCTTGGAGTCTAGACTCTTTATTTTTTATCTTTGTTTCATCTATATTTATTCTTCCTTTAGTAACTTCTTGCCTCCCCTTTTCTGTTTCCTGCTCCAGCCTTATAGCCTCATCAACTCTAACATCTGATATTGTTTGGGCTATATCGCCTTTTTGAACTACTTTTGATCTTAACGCTGAATCAAGAGCTTTTTTCCTAGCGCCACCTGTTAATACCTCTCCTTGTGGTGACACAACATTTGTTCCGCCAGTAGAGAGGGATTGTATAGTTGTTCCATCATCTAATATTTTAGAGGCTGTAACTCTTTGCGGTTGCACAGACGGGCTTAGTGTTTCGTTAACCTCTTGAGTTAATGCCGTTAAACCTTCTGGAGTCTGAGTTTGTAAAATGTCTTCATCAATACCAGAAGTATCAACACCAGCATTTTGAAATTGTACTTTTTGTCGCTGTAACTCCTGAGTTAATGCTTGTGGATTATTCAACAAAGGACGTAAAGCAGTAGCGTAACTAGTTGCTATCTGTTGAGCTTGTTGTTGTTGAGATAGTAATTGTGACTCAGGGTTGTTAGCAGCTTCAGCCTGTTGCAATAAAGCTGGTTGTTGTGCTGCTTCTAGCTCTGCTTGCCTTTGTGCTTGCCCTAACTGAATAGGCGCTAAGTCGCGCTGCTGATTTAATATATCAACATTGCGTAAGTTTTGTATTGCTTGACCGAATCGCTGACCTACATTTATTGCAGGAGAACCAGCTAAGCTTATTCTTGGGTCTATAGCGATGGTATTCTCCTAAAAGCCCGGTATTACAGGCGCGTTGTTAAATGTTTGAGGTGGTGGAGTTGATCCGCCTGTAAATGTGCCCGGTGGCATTCCAGCCGCTATAGAGGCTACATCGATAATATTACCAAAAGCATCAGTCCTAGCATTTTGAGCGCCGACCACGCCAGCAGCCTTAGCAGCAGCACCACCTGTTAATAGGTTAGCTACGTCTTGAGCTGTTTGCCTTTCGATTCCAGCTTGCTGACCTGTCACACCTTGGCTAATATTTAGCAAGTTAAGTATGTCTTGTCGCTGGCGGTCGATAAGTGGCTGAGATGCTAATGTTGGTGCTTGTGTTAATCTTTCTAATGTATCACCAGCAGTTAAACGCCCTCTTGATGCGGCGCTTTGATTTATTTGCTCGTTGACGTTTTGAAGCCCAAGCTTAAATAAAGGGTTTTGCTGAATAAAGTCGAACTGTGCTTGTGGGTCTGCAAGAAATCCAGATTGCTCTATTCCTCGCTGACCAACTTGAGCTAAAGGATCGAACCTAGCTATTGCTGATTCTCCAGCAGCTTGAACATTAGCACCTTGCGTTCGAGCCTCTTGTTGCTGTATCTCGCCAGCCCTTCTTGCTGCCTTGGCGCTTTCGCTACCCGTAAACACGTTTGCCATTTGGCTTAAAAAAACCACCCATTTATAACCTCTTAATTTTTAAATTAATCTGCTATGAGTCCAAAAGGTTATTCAAGCAAATACATTTTATCATTATTTGTTAATTATCGCTAATTTCGCTAACTGACAAGAAAGCATTAAAAGCATCATTAGTTGTTGATTGAACTTTTATAGTAAATCCAGCGTTTAATTTTTCTAAACTTAATTCTTTAATATGAAGAGTTTTACCCATTCCGCCCGGTATTTTATCGCTCATCAATAGAAAATCTGATACTGAATCATTTATATATACGCTGATATCTAATATATTCGCCGTCAAATTAGACAGCACTAAAAAAGCTGTTGTTACTGTGGACGGGGGAACTAGGTAGTCAAGTGTAATTAGCTCTGCCGTTTCTATTTTTTTCGATAGATGCGTTCTTTGGTGTTCTAGCCATTTTAAGTTTCCTCTTGCCACGCAGCTGAAGCGATCATAATTGAAGCGGGTGAAGAAGTAACAGCAGCGGAAAGTGTCAACTGATCATCTGGTAAAACCCTAGACTTAAAAGAATCAGAGCTTATTACTAATCCTTGACTTGTTACCAAGAAAGACGCGACAAAGCGCCCACCTACAACCGTAGCTTGGTCTGTTGCTACTTCTGCAACGGAACTCTGCTCATCGACATAACTAAAATTCAATGGGTCGCTAAATGTAGAATTTGCCGTTAACCTAAAAAACGCACCTTTAGAGCTTTCAGTGCCCATAGATAATAAGAGAGGGACTATATCCGCTCTATTTATCTTATCCCCAAAGTGGAATCTATTTCTTATTGTTATAATGTTCGTTTGAGTTGTATCAATGGGCCCGGTGATGCTTTCAACGGCTCTAGGTAATGTATCAACTAGGTTTTTACCCTCAATAAATCCTGCAGCAGAAGCGCCAGAAACCTGAAGGTCTGTTGTGTTACCTAAATTTCTAGCTAGCCAACCTATTCTAAAAGTAGGATTGCCAACGCTGGTTGATGTATTATTGTTTGCATACTCTATCTGGTGAACAAGAACTGGTAACCCAGTACTTGGATCTTCCACCGTAAAGTTTATATCTCCAAAGCCTAGATATTGAAAACTAATAGAATAAACATTACCTTTTGTTGGGTCTAGTATAAAATCATCATCCTCGGTTAATAACTGATTCCTATTCCACTGAGATTGTTTTATTAGTGTTATTACTGGCTCAACTCCGGGCTGTTGTTGAGCCCACGAACCAACCGCACTAGCGCTAGAGAAAGAATAAGCCGCATTAGGGGCTGGTAGCAGGTCCATAGAAGATACCAAGCTAACCCCATCCGTAGTATTTGCTGAAAACAAGAAGTTTTCAACCTGCGCGTTGAGGCTGTCTGATATTTCTGTTGCTGTTACGTTTTTGTCACCGCCAGCGTTAGTTAATGGCACTATATAAGGTACACCGTTAACTGTAACGGTGGCATTTTCAGCACCAGAAGAAGCTGAAGTTATAGTTAACTCTTGATGCTCAGTCTTGCCACCTCTAGAGTATATAACACCAAACTCCCCGCCACTTTCTCCAGCAAGATCAAAGTAACCAAAAGCAAAAGCATCCTCTGAATTAATTAATCCAGCCGCTTGTAAGCTTGAATTTTTAAACGGGCTAAACATAGACGTAAATCTAGCTAGCGCACCTTGTCCGGGCTTGTATGATAATTGCTTGGTAGTGTTTAACGAGGCAAGCCCTAGAGGGCTAACTCCTGTGTTAGTCTTAAATAAACTATCTCCGTTAGATGTAGATCCGCCAAAGTTAACAATCTGCATAACTTCATCAGTAAGACCGTACTGTGCAGAAACCTGTATAACTGGCGTAGGCTCAGCTACTGAAGCTTCACCAAACGCTGTTGTTTGTAGTTCTTGCTGCTTGTTTAATACATTACTCATACAATAAACCACTCGTCACTCTCTAGAATGTAAACAATATCTAAAGTAGCTGTTGTTATTAAATTTTTAAATATAACTGTTTGATCCGTATCTTTGTTTACTTGCTTTCCGTTGCCATTAACGATTACATTTCCGTTAGCTATTATTACTTTAGCTTTCTCTCTCTGTCTCTTGGTTCTTTGTTTAAAAACACGGTTAAAGCAGCATTACATATAATCGTTTGATCGCCTATTGTTGTATAATCTTCAGTAACTATCTCTATATCTGGCTTTTTTTGGCAATAAAGCATCCACTAGACTGCTAATGTCATCAAACTCATAACCTATCTGTCTAGACTCGTCAACCCAATCAGCACCACCACCTAGCCTTTTCCACATTTGAAACATGATGGAGTAAACATCACTAAAAGCCTGTGATAACTCTAAATCTCGCTCTATCTTTGCAGGCAAAGTCACTTGTTCTGGTGGGTTTACTCTATTAAACCCCATTATCTTCCCACCATTTTAACATCTATAGCAGCGCCTGAAATTGTCAATGGTACAGGGTCGGACATAGTTAGCCTAAACACGAAGCTTTCACCACTAGCCATCTGAAACAACTCACATCTTAAAGTGTGATCTCCTAACCTACCAAGCTCTACCCATGCAGAATGCGCATAAGACCTACCACCATCTATGGATGTTTCTATTCTAACTCTAGGGTTCTCTCCTTGACCTGTCATTAATCCTACGCCTGCTTCAACAAACAACTCTAACCGTGACATTTTAAGTCGTTGACCTTTAATACCTAAAGATTCACCTGTTATTGCTGTAGATATTCTTTCTCGAATAAGCACATCTGTATTTTGCGTAAACTCATTAAGCTCAAGTGTTAGCAGGTCGCCCTTACTCGCAACGTAAGTTTTATTGTATACGTTTACACTTGATGTGCCTGAATAAGCTAGATCTTGAGTGGTCGAATTAAGATTAAACCATCCTTGTCTACCTAGGTTCTCATTAATAACAAAAGTCTTGTTTTCACTTGGGAACGTTATCAAATAAAACTCTTGCCCTTGAAGGGTAAAAGCATAACCAAAAGCGTCATCTATTTTAGACATACCTTCTATAGTGTTAGATAGTGCGTCATCACTTACCTTTTCGGCGCTATTACCTCTTATGCGGTATATTGATTTATCATCACCTAGCCAGTAAACAAAGTTATCAGTATTCGCTACTGAGTTTATAGCGACTAACCCTGTGTTTTTTTGAGCACCATCTATACGATCTATAGGTGGGCTCCCTACGCCTGAGTTATACCAAGGCTCTAATGTTCGAACTCCGAACCTGTAATCTGTCTGGTTAAAAACGTAGTCTCTAACTAATTTATCTGGGCTTGATTCAGCCCCTATCGCATCCAACCCAGAAACATCAAAAGGAAGCCCCGGTTGAGCCATAAAAGATAACTCTTCCGTAGTGTAGATAAACTGGTTATTAATTATTGTGACCGATAACACATTAACTAAGTTTACGTTAGTATTTTCTTGAAATGTATCGGTTGATTCAGTGAATACATAAACCCTGTCAGATACTATAACTAAGTTGTCTCCGTCATCCTCCATTATTACGCGTTCGCTACCCGTAATAACCCCTTTATGGATGTGATTCCCATCTGATTTAACTTGATAAAGTTGATCGTCAACCACTCTATACAGGGTTTCATTCATCACGTGCATTCCGCGATCTGAATCACCAGAAACTTGACTGAATAACTTTTGTCCGGGGAATGACTGTAAACTAACAGGATCTTTCCCGTACTCATTAACCTGTAAATACATATTCACGGTTTTTTGTGTTGATATAGGTCTAGAGCGATTCTCGTGAGTACCACCAACAATATTAAAAGGTACTGTTTGGAATGTCATTATGGAGTCACCCCATCAACACGCATAGAAGGAGCAGGGCCAAATCTAGCCTTTTTATCGGCCTTGTTAGCGCCTTTAATAGCGTCTTGGAACTTTCCAGCGTATTTGATAGCCTCTTGCATATCTTCTGACCATAAAAAAACCTGATGCAATACACCGTATAAATAAATATTAGGATACCCAGTTATAACTGAGTTAGTCTGATTACTGTCGCTTATCGGATCTGGCTTTTTATAGTATTGAATCTGTATTGTATAAGATGAATCTGGAACTCTATCGAATTCTAACTCAGTGCCTATAACAGTAAAGAATCTTGGTTGACCTGTTGTAACTTGTCTTAATAATTGCTCTGGAGATTGGAATTTAACATCACAAAAACCATTACCAGTTTCTAACTGTACGCTTCTAGCCTTTTCAAAGTTAGGAGGTAAAGCTAAGTAACGAGCATCAGCGGCAGCAGTTGAGACGAATTCTGTTTCCCTAATTTGTAGTTGTGCTTCAGCATTGTTAAACATTTCATATTCAGCAAGCGTAATAAAATCAGGGATTAGTTCTAAAATATCTTTTCGATGACTCCATTTAATAACAGATTCAACTAAATCATCGTAACTTGCTAATGCCATTAGATTACACCTTGTTTAGTTCTTAGTTTATTCCACTCTGGAGAATTCAGCTTAGAGAGTAGAAACTTTCTATTTTGTGCGTCTAAAGGGTTAATGTTATCTGCGCCTTTAGCTTTTAATTCTTCCGTCCATTGAACAATAACAATAGGCGGGATAGATGCCATTTTATGATAATTACCTTTAAAGCCTTGAGTGGCTAGGCTTTCATCTTGCTTATTTTGTGCGATAAACGGCTGTACATCTTGAGTCTGATAAACTTTAATCTTGCCGTTATCGTCTTTTGAGTATTTTTCAATTATACCTGTTTGCGCGTCTATATCGTACATTTAAACAGCCTTAGCTTTCTTAAAGATATCGTATTCTTTAGTGGTACAGGTAAACTCTGAGCCAGCCTTAACATTGCCTTTACTAGTTGCTAGGTTTTTTAAGTGCTACCGCTTTTTTACTGGTAGGTTTTTTAGGCTTTGCTTTTTCTTCTGTCATGATATTAACTCCGAAAATTAAAAGGGGATTCCTTTCCCCTGGATTATTCTAGTTATTCAAATCAGCAATAATACCGCTTGATTTTTCATTTTTAGAAACTAGCGTGTATTCAGAAAGTAATTGTACGCGATCTGAGTCACCAGTTTTAGCTAGTGGCGTTTCTTGGGAAGTCTGCTAACGTAGCTAAACAAAACATATCCATTTGAAGAACAAGCATTGAAGTTTGAACTTGAAAACGGTTAGGAATAACAGCTAACGAGCCAAAGTCTGACACGTAAATGTCAATAGCGGTATTAACCGTTGCTGCATTACCATCTACAGTACGTTGAGCAGCACCAGCAGCACCACCATTAACCAAGCCAGATAAAGCCTGCTTAACAGACGATCCAACCATAATAGTATCTGGCTCGCCACCTTGATCCCAACAATTAGCTAACACACCATCTAGTTGAGATTGAGCGAAAGCACGAGGAGTACCAGCACCACGAGCATCAGTACCATCACCAGTTGGAGCGGTACCAGTAGCACCTAAATCAGTGTTAGTAGCTAACCATGATTCAATACCAGCAAGTTCACGAGCAACAGACTCAGAGCCTACAGCTTTAGCTTTGTTGGCTAAAATTGCTGACTCCATATCTCGTTTAAGCTCTTTAGCTGATTTCATGATTTGATAGTCTAACTCGTCACCACGACCAGCGCTTTGCACTTCGCGCTGTGTACGTGTAACACGAGGAACCTTATCGGAAATCTGTGTGTAGTTACCTAAACGTACTGAGGCAATTGCCGCAGTAGTCGTCGCATCTTCACCCTCAATAACTGCATTAGAAGCGCTAGCAGTTGCTAAAGAGTCTGTTTGCCATTCATGATTAGTAGCTGTCGCACTTTCGCGAGAGATACCAGATAAAAATGGTGTTTGTGTAGGAGAGATATCGTAAATCATATCGCTCAAATCTTCGCGATTACCAATCGCATCATAGGTTGAAACTGTATCAGCTGGAGTAGCCATAATTAATTACCTTGTTTTCGTTGAAGTTGTCGTAACTTTTGAAATAGCTTAGGGTCGCCTGTTCTTTTGACTTCCGCTTGAAGCTTTTTAATTTCAGTTGTTACCGTGTTACTAGCTTGCGCTTTTGGTTTTGTACTTACCGGGGCTTTACGAACTCGCTTCTCTACTACCGCTTTTTTAACATTTGTAGCTTTAAAACGTGCCGCATCAATTACCGCTTGAGCCAGCAATGAACTAGAATTAACTTGATCTACTTGCTCTTGCGTAAAGCCGTTATCAGCGTAGTAATCAGATAAAGCTGTCATATCGCTTTGATATGCTTCTGTTGCTTTGCCTTCATTCAGCCACTGAGGGTTAGCTTTAATCAACTTAGCTTGCTCTTCTTGTGCATTAACACTCGAAACAGGTTTGGCGGTTTTCTTAGCTTCTTTTAGAAACTCTTTACGCCGTTTTTGTTTCTCGGTAAGTGCTTTCCACTCGTCAGGGTCGTCATCCCATAAATCATTTAATTGCTCATCAGTTAACGAATCTTCGCTGATCATCGCTTCTAGTGTTGCTAGTTGCTCTGATAATTTAGCTTGCTTAGAGGTGTTGCTTGATTGCATTTCCTCTGCGCTTTTTTTTAGCTCTGATGCTTCTTGCCATTTACGAGTACAATCAGCTTGCATAGATTTAATATTTTTATGCGACTCTTCCCATTCACTAGCTTCACGGAGGTTTATTTCTCGCCCGTTATAATCGGCAAAAAGATCATCCATCTCACTCGTTTCTGCTGTCGCTTCTTCTGCTTTAGTTGATTCTTCAATTTCCGCTGTAGATTCTTCATGAGTTACCTCTTCTGTTTCTACTTCTTCAATTGGTGCGCTATCTTCTAGCACATCTACCGCTTCAACGGGTGCAGGTTGCTCTGCTGAGTCTGCTCCGCTTCTTGCTTCTTTTCTTGCGGCTAAGTAAGCCTGTTCTGCTGTTTGCATTGTGAGTCCTTAAAGGTTATTCACGTTAAATAATGCGCCTAACTGCTTGCTTAGCGCGTTCTGCTAAGGTTGTCTTAGCGTTTTTTCCATCTTTGATAGCTCTAGTGAACTTATCTAAGAATTTATTTAACACTTGGGATTGCTGCCAAGTATCTAATCTTTCTTTCTCGTCATTTAGTTTTGTGCCTTCAAACTTTTTCAGTAGATCGCCGCGCATCTGAATAATGAACTCCTGAATTAATGGGTCGTTAAGTAGTTCATCAGCACGATTGGCACGCTGTATTGTGTTTTTTAATTCTGTTTCAGTCATTAAACTAGCGCTCCGGGCACATCTTTATCGCTATCAACTTCTAGCTTGGTTAAATCAACTGCTGTACTTGTTTCGAACTGGTTAGCATCTTGTGCAGTGGATATATTGAACTGCCTAATCTTCTCCGCTCTATCCGCTGTTTTCTGGTCTGATGTATCTTTAGCTACCATTAACTTAGCTTGAGCCTCAATTGATTTGCTTTCGGTGAATGCTTGTAGTTGCCTGATTTGTTCAGATTGCATCTGCATAGCTTCTTGCATTTGTAAAACCATAGCGTTTAACTGTTCGTTGTCAGCGCGTAATGTTTCACTAGGCTCTACAGGATTATTAAATAACTGCTCTGATCGATTAAATCCAAGCCCATCAGTTAATGCAGCTAGGTTTTTGTATATCCCTTCATCGTCAACAATTTTTGATCCACCAGCTTTTAACTGCTGCTGAATAGTGTATATACCTTGTCGAGCTTCAATTAATTGCTCGTTACTACCAGCACCTAAACCAACTTTAGATTCAACATGATGGCTATACTTCCATCCGCTAGGGTTAACAGTTAATGCTTTACCTAATACTCTAAACTCTGTTGCTGTATCTTGATAACGAGAAGCAAGCCACGCGATACCCTCATATAGTTTACGCCAGCCTGTTTCTGCATAGTTACGAGCGATCAACTCAATCTTAGCTTGACCATCATCGCGAACACCTTCAAATCGTGTGGCTGTTTCTCGCCCTATTGCGTCAGAATCCAAACCTTGATTAGCAAGCAAAGCGCCAGTTGTTTGCGCTCTTGTTTGGTCTACATACTGTAAGACTTGTAATGTTCTATCGCCAACATAAGGGATTTGCAAAGGCATGACGGCGTTTTGAGGTAAAATGCTTGTGTCATCATCTAGCCTAACAATACCGTTAGTCCTTACCGTTAGCATATCATCTAAATCAACATCAGGATGAACGACATTACGAGGATTGTTAACCATATAGATATTATCATTCAATCCACGCTGCAAAGCTGTTTTCTGTCTTTGTGTTTCGTAAGTGATTTCTGCTCTACTTCTGCCAATAGCCTTGTGAGGCATTAAAATAGCTGACAATGAAGCATAAGGAACATGATTGAATGATTCGTTAATTAATACCTTGTTGCCGCTTGTCATAATGTGTCTGCGTTCTGCTATGCCGTCACCGTCATAATCAATCTTGACGTATAAGTCTGATATCTCGACTTTTTGATTAGCCCAATCATTAATGGTTTCTGAATCGTTAGCGCCGCCTTGATCGCGATTACGAATAGCTTTTAAATTAGATGAACGTTTATTATTGTCATTATCTAAAGCTGGTAACTGATCTATTAATTCACGACTAAAACCTTCTGCTAATAATTCGCTTCGAGTCTTACGGATTCTATCGCCTACTAACTCAGCATCATCTAAACTCGTAGCGTTGCGAGTGATTAGAAACACTTCCGGTGGCACGTTAACAATACAAATCTTTTTAGTTTCACGAGTAACACGAAATTTAATATCAAAGGTTTGCCGTTCGTTTTCTAATTGTTCAGAAACTACAACTTTAACCTTATCGACTTCTGCACCTTGTAAGCTTTCTTGAATAGCTGCGATTTCAGCGCCATCAACACCAGTATACTCAACCTCTTCGACCTCTTTCTTTTCATCAATAAAGTATTTAACGACGCCGTTCTTTTGAATCTCTGCATCTTTCATCCAGTTATGGAGAGTTTGAAAGCTTTCTGGTTGGTTGCGGATAATCCAGTTTACATATTTAGTCTTTTCTTCTGCCTCAGCTACTTCTGCTTCATTTTCAGTGTTAGCTTGAAATTCTAATATATCGCCTGAGCCTAAGAATATACGAGCCAAGCTTGGCATATCAGACTCAACAACATCCGCAATATCAGTTGACACTACGCTAGACTGGTCTGTAACTGCCGCAAAATCACCTGACTTCTCAGCCAAGTAACCTTTTAAATACTTTTCATTTTCGCGTGAGAATTCGCCGCTATACTCTGCTGCGTCGTTTTCTGCTTGAGATAAGATAGAGACTAATTCACTATCTGACATTTTAGGCATCGAATAAACCTCTTGAGTTGATTGTAATATTATACCCTGATATCAATTAACCAAATATATGATATAATCGGGTAGTTGACAGGTTATATAGAGGAAAACATGAATAGTTTAACTTTACGGTTACACAATAAAGGTTACTCAGTTGTGCAGTTTTTAGAATTGATAAACAGGACTGATGAATGGTATTACAAACACAGTAACGGAGGTAAGGATTATAATTACCTTTGCTTGGCTATAACTGGATTAGAGGACAGGCTAAATGAAAGTATTACTTAACTTTAAATGCAAATGCGGTCTTGAGCATCGCGATAAATGGCTAGAGAGTAACACTAAAGAAATAAACTGCGAGTGTGGAAGTAAGGCAACTAAACAATTGTCCGCGCCACGTTCATTTGGTAACACTACGGGCAAGAGTCCGTCTAGTAGGTATTAATATGAAAACAAAAATAAACGCACATAGTTTCGAGTATTTAGCTTGGTTTTTAGGTGAGTGCCGTAGTGATGCGGATCTTCGTCGATTTGATAGCCTTCAGTTGCGGTATCACATAAAAGGCTATACACGTCCGATACTAGATCATTTTAAACAACATTAGACTTGCCATAGTTTAATTTACGCTTCTTGTTATCCATTCTAACAGGCTCAGCAAAAGTAAGAGCCGCGGCGTCCCCGTAATCAGGACTAAAGCCGTACTCTTGCTTTATTCTATCTTTTTTCCATAACACACGCCTTTCTTTAGCGTCCCATGAATAAGGGCTGGCGCATAAGTCTGCTTGCATCTCATCATCGTCGGGTATTTGCGCTGGTAGTGACTCATCAGTTAACCATAACTGCATTTCTTGCCATATCTCATTGCGTTTGTTTGTGTACCGTTCAGGATTTAAAGGGGTTGAACCAAAGTGTACCGCTTTAACTCGTTTCTTGTACCCTAGCTCGTGAAGCCTATCAACCAAGTCAGCACCAGCACCGTAATCGACAAACATCATATCAGGCTCTTTTTTTGATATGGGGCATTTGGTGTCGAGTATCTTTTTACATATAGCTACGTTTTTGGCTAACTTATTACATTGTTCGCCTATGTATGACTCCATGCCGTACATCTTGCGGCCTTGTCTACGCACTATAGCGAACCTATCGCCGCCTCGACTGGGATCTACTCCGACAATATACGCACCATTACCGCTAACAGTTTCTTTTCTTGCTTTCATGCAATGGTCAGCAGTTATCAGCCCGTCACCACCAGACACCTGAAAAGCTTCTGCTGCATTCATTGGGTATTCTTGTTTGAACGCCTTGTTACCATCCACGCCATCAGTAGTTAGTTCTGCTACTTTCATTCTGCGCCAAAACATTTGTTCTTCATCTAAGTTGTATTGCTTAGCTAGCGTTTCTTCTTCTTCCGTCAACTTAAAACCATCAGGTAATGCTTTTCTATACTCTGATTGCCAGAACCACGGAACAAATATAGCCTGAAATTCTGATTGCCCTTTCTCTGCTAACTTCCATTGCTCGTGAAAGAAGTTGCCTACACCGTTTGCTGTGCTTTCCCATATAACTTCCGTTCCCGGTGCGTCTGGCACTGCTTGCATAATGCCTTTAGTGTGCTCGCTGGCATTCATCCAAAAAGCAACTTCTGAGCCGTGAAAGTATTGTATTGTCTGCCCACGACCTACAGCTTTATTACCTGCTGTACCTATTTTGTAACCAGAATCAAGCTCGCCAAAGTGCAATTCTTTAGCGTTAGCAGCACTGGCGGAAGGTTTAACAAATTGAGGTAAGTTCTCATAATAGCGCTCTGTCATTTCAAATAATGCGTTTGTTGACTCGCTATCATGTGTAAGTATGAATGCCCTTACGCCTTTGTTATGTGTGGTTTTATGTTTAAATCTTCCACCTACATAAGTAGACGCCCCTTGTTGGCGTCCTTTTAAAAGAATAGCTCTAACCTTGCCAGTTTCTTTTATTTGCTGCTCTAAGCGGCTATGGATATATTGCTGAGCTTCGTTTAAATAGAATGACTGTAAGCCATCTGTTTTAGTTCTTATCTTTAAGCAGTTACGGGCATAGAATTTAAAGTCATCTTTTAATCGTTGGCGTTTTTCACTCAAGGGAGTCTAGCCATTGCTCATGAGAAAGCTCAACAGTAGTTGTTTCTTGCTTGTCAGCTAAACCTAAATCCCTAGCTATAATTGTTGGGTTTAACAAGCCAGCACTAGCCCCTTCGAACTTCTGAGTGTCTATAATTTCTCGGATTCTTGTTGAGACTTCGGAAAAATCTTTTCCCTCATTGGTGTTTAAATCTAATGCGGCGTTAAAGTCATTGAAATACTTAGAGTTTACATTGAGGTGTATACAAAGACCTTTCACAGTCATAGGACGCATTAAATCTTCTTGACCTGTAACTACTCCTTGGTGGGTTATAGCTTTGTTTAAGGGGTTGTCTTCTACCCACTGAAAATACTCACACGCAGCTTTCCATAATTGATCAGGAGTCTTGAATATCTTATCCCTACCATGCTTACTTCTTGCTTTCCAGAATGGTTCTTTCATTTTGCGAGTCCTCCTTAGAGATTATTCGCTGTCATATTATTGACGGTTTAAACTTTGCTTACTCTAAATATACCGTTAGCGTTTACAGTAAATGTAAAGTCATTATTAACCAAGTCTGGAGCAGTTACCCCGTTGTCGGTTGTCATATCCCAAGCACAAAATACTTTGTTACTTGCTGTTGTATCTACTGCTATCAAGCTTTTAACCGTTGTAGGGTTACTTGCATCCTTTAGTAAAGATAAATCAGCAGCGTCGTATGTTGAAGTTATTGTTGATCTTGTCCATGTTACAGAAGCACCAGCAAACGAGCCTGTATAATTACCGCCTGATGCAACTTGTGTAAAGTCTGTTAATACAGGATTGCTAGCGTCTAAATTAATAGCGCTTGCTGTTTCTGTTATAAAGTAAAAGGACAACGTATCACTAGCTAAAGTATACGAGCCATCACCTAACTGTTTTGTTACGTCATTAAAGCCGTAAATTGTACCTAGTGCCATGATAATTCCTCTAAAGTTTTATTCATTTTAACATTGTTTACCTGTCTGTCCAAATTGTTACCGTCTTTTCTTGGTCTGTCCAATTAGTTACCGCTTTCGGCTTGTCCGTCCATAACTCCGTAATTGATACCGTAGCATCATAAAAGGTTACGCTGTAAGCTTGAGTTTCTGCGTTTATGTTTATCTCGCCTGATAATTGAACAGAAGCATCGAAGAAAGTCACGTCGTAATCCTGGGTTTGTGCTTGAACCTCTATGCCACTTATTAAACTTACCTGTGCATCAAAAAACTGGACTTGATAACTTTGAGATTCAGCATTAACTAAAACCTCGCCAGTTAAATCAATGGTAGCATCATAGAAAGTCACGTTATGAGATTGTGCCCCGCCAGTTACGGCTATTTCACCTGTTAAGCTTACAGTACCATCGTAAAAGTTAATATTATAGTCTTGGCTCTCTGCTGTTACTGTTATACCACCACCCGGTGTTTCTGGTGTTCCTGTTGTCCAAAATGTATTAGGGGTTCTTTGGTTGCTATGCTGTAATGTTATTAAATCAGATGAATCTACGCTATTTTTAACCCTTACCTCTGACGCCATCCCGTTTAAACGTAAATCGTTAGCGTTTCTAGCTAATGAGCCAATGTTAAACCTAGTGAACAGACCAGCATCTTGAGTTCTACTAACTGTAGCATTTGACAGCGATAATGCTACACCATCTTCATAGATATTTCTCAGCGATGTATCTATCTGGGTAACTACGTAATGCTCCAATAAATCCAAAGAACCACCAGAACCAGAGTTAGCGCCATCAATATTAACCTCTACGTTAGAAGGTCTTTTTAAAATAGCGTCCCAACCAGATGAGCCACCTTGACTATGATACGTAGCTGTTCCTGATGTAGAATTAAGAGCTGTCCAGCACTCCATTTGCATAGGCCAAAGTACTTTAGTCCACACAGCATTTTGTAAGTACTGAGTTGATCCATCAAGTACCCAAGATTCACCCCCGAAAATATTAGTGGATTTTGTCGGAGAACCTATTTCTGATAATGTAAAGCCATTACCAGTTGAATCGGTAGTTATACCATGCCATACCGCGACATAATCAGACCATACAGCATTACGACCAAACGGATCGGTAACTGGCGGTTGCGTCTGTCCTGCTCGATTATAGAACATGTAAACAGAACGCGCCGCAGTGCTGTACGTCGGGAATCTAACCCATAATTGACACTGGCGATTAGCTGGTGTTGTAGATGTTACAAATGTGACAACTTCTAAAGGTAACTGGTTGACGCCTAAAGCATCAGTTGAAAATGCTAAATCTCCTCCACCATTAAGTGCAGAAAAAGTCCCTTGATCCACAGCCTCAACAGGCATGTTGACAATGGTTGCTAAAGCAACAAATCCGTTTAGAGGTGACGCAGGAACCAAGCCAGTTAACTGTACCCTACGCCCGTAATCACTAGGATTAAGAGCCATTTAACTAGCCGCCTATGCTTTTTTCATACTCTACGGTGTTAAAATCCGTTTTGCTTACAGCGGTTTTGAACTCCGCGATAGTGATTTCGCTGTCTTTCATTTGGCGTATTAGTTCAAGCGTTGGCAGTACAGCATCAAGACTTGCTAAACTATCTGCAAAATCCTGTTGAATTTCACCCTTATCGCCGTTAGTGGTGAACTGGTTGCTTGGATCTTCTTCTAGTAGAATGGTAAAATCAACAGCTTGACCGACTGAGGCTGCTAATTGAGAGATAGCCTGTGTTGCGGTGCGTTCTATTTGGTCGCGGTGATCCATTATTTTATTGAATTTACGGCGTTTAATTTCTGACATTATTTTAATCCTTGTCTTTGATTGTTTTTACTAGTTCTTTCATTATTTCGTTGCTTTGAGCTGAGATTTCGCTAGATACTTTAGTAACATAGCCACCACCTAAATCTATTTCTTTTGCTTTGGCTTCAGAGTCTCTATTCTCTCTTTTCTTTATCTTGTACTCTTGCCATTTAAGCATAACCATTATAACAACATAAGCCAAACCACAAATACCAGTGGCAGCTGCTACTAAAACGCTACCATAATCCATCCACCAAGCAGAAATATTAGCTATAAATATACCTACAAAACCAGACTTTGTGCTAGTTGTTATCTCTGTTATTTGTCTCACTGACTCCCTCATTTTTTCGCTGCTTCTTTTTCGGACTGAATAAATTTATCAATCGCCTCAAAGTTACTGTCAGCAATAAACTGAACCAGATCACGTTTAAAATTAAATCTGTCGATAAGTCCATTTATTCCCGCCCTCAGATATAATAAAAACAATTGAGCATTCAGTAACACGGTGTAAGCGTCGTTATATTTATCAGGAGGTAAGTAGTTCTCGTAATTAATATACCCCTGTATATTAACAAGAATTAAACAAACAGACAAAATAGAAACTAAGAAATAAGTTTTTTGATGCGGACTTTATTAGTGATAGAAATATAATTAGGTGTGCGGTTCCAGAAGATACGTAGGTGTACCCGTTAGGCAATAGGTTGTGCATAACAAGAAATAAAATATAACAAAAAACAAACACACTAGAAGCTAATCTAGTGTGTTTGTTTTTGAATAGTACCGCGAATAATGCGATATAAATAAAATCTATATAGTTCATTTTTTAGATTTTTTAATTGGCTTTCTTGCTGTTGGTTTCTTTGTCTTTACTTGACCTTTTCCGCCCGGCATAACACTTCCTCTTGTTGATTTATGATTTAGTATATCATTTATTATTTGTTCTACAAAATTTCAATATCAAAACTATCAGGTAGCAAAGACATTAATTTTTTCAGAGTTCGTTTGCTGTTTGTTACATCAGGTATCTGATCATCATTAAGGAACTTGACCGAATCGCCAACTAAAATACAGCCTCTTATCTGGCTGGTGTAATTCCCCTGAGTGAATCTGAATATTAGTACGCTCCATAACGTTATTGATAGCAATACAATCTCCGTTACTGGGGCTAAAGTGCTTATTGCCCTTATAACCTCCTGCGGGATATATACAGCTAATATTTGTCGCGTTATTTAATAGTGGTAGTTCTAAAGTCCAACACTGGAAAGAACCATAGCTCAAGCGACCTATAGTGCAATCTTCGTTATACCATCTTTGTATTTTTAAACTCATGTTGTTCATCCTTAAATTATTTGGGTTTGCCATTTCTATAATTTTAAATTCCATAACACTTCGCACCATTAGGATTCGCTTCGCTCACCTATGAGCTACTTGTTATATTGCCTTTGGTCTTTTAGGTAATTTCATCCAGTGAGTTACTGGTATTTTTTGATGTGTATCTTCTGATAACCATTCACCTTCATCATTCATATATCCAACATCAAACTCTTTACAGGCTTTATACTCGCAATAAACAAGGCAAGTATCATCAACCACTGTTTTTTCTTCAATCTTTCTCCATTCCATTTTTAAATCCTCTTTAGTTAATCGGCAAATATAACAACAACTTCAAAAGGACAAGCAAAGCTTGCCGTTTAAGTAAGGGTTATGTTGCACTAATTCTATCTTGTGCAATCTTAAAGTATTCTTCGTCTAACTCTATACCTATAAATTTACGGTTTAGGTTTTTACAAGCTACTCCAGTTGAGCCGCTGCCCATTGTAAAATCTAAAACTGTTTCTTCTTCGTTGGTGTAGGTTTTAATCAAATCCTCTAAAAGTAATACTGGCTTTTGTGTTGGGTGCAGCCCTTGGTAGTCTTTTTTATAACTTAATACGTTGCTTTTAAATTTCTTTCCTTGTAAGTTAAACTTCCTGTTAAACTTCCTGTTAACTTCTGTTAAGTAGCTGTACGGTTTAAACCATTCCTGCTCACCTATGCTATACATACTAATCAATTCGTTGTAAGTTTTTTCTGTGCATAATCCGAACTGCATAGTCTCATAGCGCATAAAATGACAAACACCTTGATGTCCCATCTCTGCAAATAACTGTTTTTTGTTCTTACCTATAAACTCAAATAAAGTAAAAACATAATCACGTAAAGGGTGTTGATTTAGTTGGTCATACTTTTTAAAAAATACGCATATATCTTCTGTGTAATTTACGGGTGCTTTTTTTGCTATTAACGCGTTGGCAAAATGATCTTTTAGCCATGTCATTCTGTAACTAAAAGGTAAGTTTCCGTGCTGCTTTGTCATTAACTCCCCTGTAAAAGGATCTTGAGCAAACAGCAATAACGACCCGTTAACCCGTAAAACCCTGTTGCATTCTTCTAGCATTTTTTCTTGGTTGATTAATGTGTCCCAACTTGTTTTGTTATTCTCCCATCCGTCAAGCCCTGCATTGTTCATCGTCCCGTAAGGCGGATCTGTCAATATCATATCAACACTACCGTCAGGTATTTCTTTCATTCGCTCCAAGCAATCGCCTTGCATTAGCCATGGCTTTAATTGTTCTTTTTCTCTTTGTTCATCGTAGTGCATCAATCTTTCCTCTTGTGTAAGTGCAACATAACAAATCAAATAAAGGGACAAGGCAAGCTTGCCCATTTTTGCGAGGTTATATGGCTATTCAATCAACTGCCTAGCCTTTGCTATATGCTCATCATTAAGTTCAAATTTACCATATCCAAAATCAACGCCTATGTGTGCAACCGCTTTTACTATCTCTGTCAACTCTGTGATGTAATCATCAATAGCATCTATAGAGTCGCAATTAACAGTGCAGCAATCATCGCTTTTTTCACTAATGTCTAAAACTTTCTTTTGTGTTTTTTCTGGTAAATTATAAACCAGCGTTTCTAATAAATTCATCTTTTAATTCTCCAGTTAATTTATATTGCGCCATATAACAACGCACTCATGTCGGACACGCTACGCTTAGCCGCATAGCGCAAACATTATGTTGCCAAACCAAGCAAGTCGCTATCTATGTTTAAAACCATCCTCCAGAACGCTACAAGCTTAAGCCTGTGAGAGTATTTAAAAGTGTAGCTTGTAGTTTCTGTAAATCCATCACAAACGTAAACCCACTGCTTGGTGCTTTTTCTGTAATAACTACAGGTGTTCATTTCTTCTTTAATTTTCATTCTACCAATCCTTTTCAGTGGTGGTATTGCCTTTGGTTTTTCTGGTAAATGCATCCAATGCGTAACAACCCCTATCGGTGTATCGCTAACCATATGTGCCACTGGGTAAAACTCGCTACTTATCTCGTTATACTTAGCTAAGTAAATAGCATTATGTACGCTCAACACTAGTACATTATGCATGTCCCTAGGTGCTTTATCTAAAATCTTTATCCATTCCATTTTTATTCCTCTTTCTTTGTGTCGGCAAATATAACAACCAAATAAACTGGGACGCTAAAAAGCTGCGCCCGTTATTTCATAAGGTTATAACACCTTCACATCCCAAATATAAATCATGCTATAACTAACACTTATAATAATAGCTATAGTGATTATTACGCATACTACAAATACTGCTAAAGCTTGTTTATGTACTGGTAACATATTATATCCTCGGGTTTGGACGTCCGTGTCCGGGAGAGAAGCTATTGTTGATTATATCCGCCATTCTTGGCTTGGTTGTAATTCGGTTGTTGCCCTTGCTGCTGAAATCCGCCTTGGCTCTGCTGTTGGAATCCGCCTTGGTTCTGGTTTTGGTTGTTTTGATTGTTATTTTGGTTTTGGTTGTCATCTTCAAATATTGAGATCATAACCATATCACGTTGCTGTCCGTTATTTTTTGCTGCTAACGCATTTTGTTTGATTAATACGCCAGCCAAAGAAACGCTAGGATCTAGCAATATATATTCGCCATTGTCATTATTAAGCATAACGCCTAGTTTAGTGTATTCACCCTTTGTTTGCCCTTCTTTTTGATATTCGCCTGTTTTTGCTACTATTCGTTTAGTCATCTTTCTCTCTCCTGTTTAAATGTTATTTGATCTTGACTTAATGCCAGCGTTAATAATTCTAAGCTCTATGTCTGACAGCTCAGCTTTAGCTTCTTCTATAGCTAATTCATCACCGCTTTCAAATATAGATTTGTAATCGAAAAACATAACTCTAGCGGTTTTTAAAACTTCAGACACTTTTGTTTTGTTGCCTTTAGGGAAATTTCTATAAATATATTGTGATAACTCTTCATTCTCTCGAAATTGATCTATGTACCCCCATAAAACTAATGGCTCGCTATTGCTTTCATAAAGACTATTAAACTTTTCCGAGTATTCTTTGTTTGGATCCTCTAAGCCTTCGTTGTTATCAGTGTTTAAGTGATGGATAGCGTTATTTAACCGATCAACTGTAGGCCAATATTTAGCAGCTCGCTTAACCACTGTCTTTCTAGCCATTTCATTCCAATGTGTTTTCCACGGTCCATTTTTAGCTCTAGAAGAATTTTGAATGTTAACTATGTCTGCGTGTGACATTTCGTCGGTTAGGTAATCTCCGTGACAGGTTTTAACCGTACAATAAGCACCAACTACATTACCTCTATCACCAAACGGACTGTAAGTGTGATTAGGTGCTTTATCTAGCCCTGAGTTTTCATAAACGTCGTTAGCATGAACTAATTTACATTGACCCCACAAGATAGAACCTGTACTCATTGCTAAGTGCATCAGCCCCATGTAAGAAATATCAAGACAGACCTTTCCGTCCCGAGGAACTAAGTAGGCATGTTTATTAGCAGGGTTTAAACTGACACCTATACTAGCAACATTTATAATAGCGGCTTGTAAGCTAGCCGTGTTTTTTGATGCCGTATCAAGCAAGAACTTATTACCATTAAAAGCCTGTATAGCAAATTGCTTTTCCTTCTCCCAAGAAATGCGCTCATCTGTTAGGGCTGGTAAAAATAATGATTCTTGCTGGTCTATATAAGAAACTAAATCACTCATGATCACCCGCCTGTATAGAAATAGTATCTTTAAATGAATGTATAACACCCATAACCTGGTTATACGTATCTAGTTCATTGTCTTTTATTACTTCAAGCATATTATTAAGCAGCTTTAGCTTTTGCTTAGCGTCTTCTTTTAATGATTTATCGAAATCCAGCATTTTCTCTCTCCTTTTAATAAATCTACTTTTCAAACTTAGTCATTTTGTTCGAAGCGGTGTGACGGGGAAAAGTAGAAATGCTTAACCGCTTGGTGTAAGTAACAATAGCACACTGATTAATCGCTGCAAGTGTTTTATCAAATTTATTTTAATATTTCTACAATTTGACAATCGTGATGTTAATTGCTACATTTGACAATACAACAATCAAGGAACAGTTATGGATTTAAGAACTTTAGAGAACAGAGGCCGTAAAATCGGTGTTAATGGTGTTATGGATATGACTAAGGCTTGCGGGCTTAGCTACGAAAGAACAGTAAGAGTGTGGAACGGTAGCAAGGAGGCTAAGTTTAAAGATGTAGAGAAGGTATTAAATACACTAGATATAAAATTAATTTTACTTTACCAGAGGTTAAATAATGAAAGCTAAACTTTTACTATACTTAATAAAATGAACACTTGGGCTAACAATCTTGTTGGCTGTCCATACGAAGGAGGATAATAATGTGTATTAATAAATGCCCGTCTTGCAATAAACAGCCTAAAGTAGATGGTTATGTTAAATGTGATAATGATAAATGTTTAGAGTTTGGTGTTGAGTATTTAGTTTTGAATGGCAAAAGTTAGAACAAGTATCGTTCGATCGAAAAGTTTAACGAGATATTTGTTTCTTAATTTATAACCGGTATAAAAATAGGGCTGTAATAGCCCTTTTATTTATATTCCATTAACTACCTTATCGTTTTATCTAACCTCCATACATCGCCTTTTATCTTATAGCATAGCATCTCGTTAACTCTTCTAAACTTGCCTACTCTAAATACAGCTATACAAGTTTCTTTTGCTCTTGTGTAAGTATGCCTGTAAGTTCCTATTGCTTTCATTCTTTATTATCCTTTAGTTTATTAGTTGTTAAACTGCCATACACCTTTCGGTGTAGCAATCCTCACAAAGAGTGCAGTCTTCTTTCTCCGTACAGTTCTTCTACATATGGACAAATGGTTTCTTCTACGTCTTCTTTTTCTTCTCTACAGTCATCGCATTCCATCTTCTTACCCTTCCTTATTTAGTTAAACCGTTAATTCAGCTATTAAAACAAAAGCGAAAAATAATATTGCTTTAGTCATTTATCCTCTCCTATTGTTTATATGGTCAATCCACGTTAATGTTATTATCACTAACGTATTTCATGATTTCTATAGCTGTTTTCTTTTTAAACTTTCCTGTCGAGCTGTAAGGTCTTTATACACAGACCAAGCAACTCTTTAATTAGTAAATAATCACTAGCTTTAACTATCTCACCATCAATCAACATGCCTGCCTCTAAATTACTTGGTGGTATTCCTAGGTTGTTTTCATTCTTATTCCTTAATTAGTTTATTTATCGTCAGATTCACTAAAACTCATAGGACTATCTAGATCTCCAGTGAAGCTCATACCGATACTATTATTATTTACATCTGGCTTAGATTTAGATATACAAACCACAGCTTTTGCTATTTCATTTGAGCCATAGACAACTGAAGCAATACATCTGACAAGTCTCCATTATCTACATTTATTGTCGTCGGGGTTGATACCGTACAATTCGATACCTCGACACCTTTTGTTTTTATTTCTTTTACCGCTGCTTTTACCGCGTCTTCTATGTATTTTTGTACTTTACTCATTATTAAACCCTCTTGGTTAGTTGTTGTCTTTATTTACAATATAAATTATCTTTACGGCGATAGCAGCAGCCCCGCCTATACCGACACCCATAGCAAAACAGGCGATTACTAGAATAAATATTGCCTCCAGAAATTCAATCATTGTTATTCTCCTTTACTTAAATAAACCCAAATGTACCAGCGCACATTACAACGTTATTATCTTCAACTATAAAATAATCCTCATAGTCCTTAGTGAATACATTTACCTCCTTTCCTGCATATTTCTCAACAAACAAATCGAGAGCCTTTCTATCTTCCCAATCATCATAAGAAAGTAAGGACTCTTTTAGTTTGTCTGCTTTAGCTATTAACGCTTTTTTTCGGCAATACGATACCCTCCATTAATCTTAAGCCTTGCCTTAAATGATCAATATTATTTAATTCTTTAACGATATCCTCAGCAAACATCGTATGGCCATCTTTTAATATTCCTCTACTTGTAGCTTTATATTTACTCATTCTCTTTATTCCTTTATTTAAACGGCTACTGTTCTTGCTTTGATATTTCCACGAGCTTCCATGTGTCTTATTGTTTCTCTAGCCTCATCTAAATTATTAAAAATTAAGTTTTGACCGCTTCTTTCACATTTCAATATCTGTGCGTATATGGGATTCTCCAACCCTACTAAAATCATGTAATACATACCCTCTCTCCTTTATTTAATAAATTCTATCTATACAAACAGCTATAACTAAAGTTCCATTCTTTCCTAGCCAGTATTCAATAAGCTTACTTTGTGCATCTTCAAAATTGTTAGCCTCTATACCTCTAGCAAATACGCGATCTTGATTTGGCGAAACCTTATATGATAAATCAAACTTCATTTTCTCTCTCCTTTGTTTGTTGATGATTTAAACAATAGCAAAGCTTTTTACCCTTGTCTATATTTTTACATAAAAAACTTGTACTTTTATATTTTGAGCGTATACTTTGAATTATTGAATCACTCGAGTACTCTCGAGCAGCTAACTAAAAGAGGTATACATATGAACTTAGGAATATCATTAAAAGTGGCAATAGCTAAAAGCCCAATGAATAACAAGATGCTTGCGGAGATGATCCCAACATCAGCACAACAAGTAACCAACTGGATAGCAAGCGGCTCTATAAACCCTAAGAGCTTAAAGCGCATCTGTGAATTATTAGATATGAAGGTTAGTGAGTTTGTAGCGCTAGGGGAATAAAAAAACCGCGTCTTGGCGATAGCGGCTTAATTAGTATTGATAAGGTTATTATATATGAAATCAACATTTAGTGTCAAAGGCTGGGATGAGTTCCAGCACTATAAAGATAGAAACCCGCCATGGATTAAATTACACAACCACTTATTAGATGATTATGAATTCGAGGGTTTAGGTGATGCAGCTAAAGGTCATTTACTTTGTATTTGGATGCTAGCAAGCAGAACTAAAAATGAAATGCCTTTTGATGAAAATGGATAACAAAAAGATAGGCGCTTCAACAAAAGTAAACCTACAAGCCTTAGTAGATGCGGAGTTCCTTATTGTGGAGCATGATGCTAGCACTTTGCTACATAATGAGATGCAACTTGCTACAGTAAGTGTTTCATCAGAAGAGAAGAGAAGAGAAGAGGCAGAGACAGAGAAGAGTAGAGAAGAGGATTGCCGCTTCGCTGAATTTTGGGATATGTATGGCAAGAAGTCTGATTCTTCTAAATGCAAAGCAAAGTTTAGCAGGCTAAGTAAGAGTGATGTTGATTTGATATTTGAAAAACTACCAGCTTACGTTAAATCTACACCTGACAAACAATATCGTAAAAACCCCATCACGTGGTTAAACGGCAAATGTTGGAATGATGAGATCATACAGCCATCTAGCCAAGCTAAATCTACACACACATTTGAAACTCAAAACTATACATCAGGTAAATTCTAATGAAGACTATAAAAACCAAACCTGAAACTCCAGAGATCGGTCGCTGCGAAAAGCACGGTGATTACGAGTTCAGATATATGCCTTTTGGAAAAAGAATATTTGTTAGTGACTATTGTGCAGTTTGCGCTAACGAGAAAGCCGCAGAAGAAAAACTAGCCGAAGAAAAGCTACAGGTTGACACTGCTATCAAAAACAAATTAAAACGCAAGGAAATGCTCCGCGTCAACGCTGGCATATCAAAACGAAACCTGTACAAAACGTTTGATGACTACATTTGCACAAACGAAGGGCAAACTAAGGCTAAAAACGATTGCATGAGGTATGTTGAAAACTTCCCTAGTGACAAAAGTTTGATAATGGTTGGAGGGGTAGGAACTGGCAAAACGTTATTGGCATCAGCAATACTTGATTCATTAGTTGATGAATACAATTGCGGAATAATAAAAACAATAGATTTAATACGAAAATTAAAAGCTACTTGGTCTAGTGATTCTGAAGATTCCGAAGAAGATATACTGAACAATTATATTGATGCTGACCTTTTAATTATTGATGAGGTTGGATCTCAGTTTGGTAGTGACACAGAAAAGCTTTTTATATTTGAAATTATAGACGGGCGCTACCAAGAAATGAAACCGACAATACTCATTAGTAATTTAGATATTAACGGCATTAAAGAATCTATTGGAGAGCGTTGTGTTGATAGATTGCGCGAGGGTGGCGGAAGTAT